>Ga0123355_10004693_pt1 | contig 19893 bp, 19 predicted proteins | sample TergutEmb28metaG_3_FD_89872 | JGI IMG/M metagenome (GOLD analysis project Ga0123355, IMG submission 89872) | Embiratermes neotenicus P1 segment gut microbial communities from Petit-Saut dam, French Guiana - Emb289 P1 | ecosystem: Host-associated > Arthropoda: Insects > Digestive system > Gut ...
GCGAACGTTCTTCACCGCCGTATAATCCACCGCGACATTCTCGCCCGCTCGTCCGCGGCTGTAATACGCCGCCAGCGCCGCCGCTTCAAGAATCGTCGAATCCGGCACATCTTTCCCGCCCTCGGTTCGGATAATCACGTGCGAACCCGCAATCGCCTTGGTATGTAACCAAATATCGGTCGAATATGCCATTTTCATCGTCAAATAATCGTTCTGCCGATTATTTTTTCCAACCAACATTTTGAATCCATCCGCCGACGTGAACTCCATAATTTCAGGCGCTTTCGTTTGAGTTTTCCCGCCCTTTTTCTTGCCTTTCTCAAACTTCTTCGGCAAATATCCTTCCTCAACCAACTCGGCGCGAATCTCGTCAAGTTCCGAATTACTCTCCGCTTTCAGCGCGGAATCCAACACCGTTTCGAGATATTCCCGCTCCGCAACCGCCTGCGCAAGCTGCTCAGTCGCGAATTTTTCGGTAGTTTTCAGCTTGTTGTAGCGCGTATAATACCGTTGCGCATTCTCGGACGGCGAAATATCCGACTTCAACGGAATCACCACAACCGCGCCGTCGTCGTAATAATTCTCAACCTCAATCAATTCCGAACCGAACTCAATTCTCCAAATATTCGCAGTCAGCAAATCACCGTAAATCTTGAATTTTTCCCGATTTTCAGCATCAGCGATACTCTTAGTGTGCAACGTAACTTTCTTCTCGCAACGCTTGATGTTGTTGTTAATTAGCTTCACCAAATTCGCCGATTTCCCCGCCATTCGCGCGGCGAAATCCTTCTCAGCGAAGAATTTGTCAACAACTTCGGAAATGTTTTCCTCCGAAATGGAATCATCGGACGGTTTATAATCGCCCTGCGTCGGCGGCGATTTATAAAACAATCCCGGCAACACTTGCCTCGCCGAACTCGTTGTAAAATCCACATGTTTGATTGAGTCAAGAATTTTCCCCGAATCGTCAACCAAAATAATGTTGCTATGCTTGCCCATAATTTCAACAAACATCGACTTCTGAACCTTATCGCCAAGTTCGGTAAACGCCTCAACGTCAAGCCGAACAACTCGGTCTCCGCCAACTTGCTCAATCGCTAAAATTCTCCCGCCCGAAAGGTGTTTGCGCAGAAACATGCAAAACATCGGCGCCGTCTTCGGATTCTCCCGCGCAACGCTCGTCAAATGAATCCGCGCGTTATGCGAATGCGCCGAAATAAGCAACCGAAACGCACCGCCTTGCTTTCGAATGTTCAAAATAATCTCGTCCCGCTCGGCTTGGTAAGCCTTGTCTATCTTCCCGTGAACCAACTTCTCGGAAATCTCCGCAACCACTGCCGCAGTAACATTTACATCAAATTTCATATTATTACTCCTGTTTTTTTCGCAAACCCCCATCGGCTTCGCCGACACCCCCTTTCAAAAGGGGGCTTTTGGGTGGTGCGCTTTTAATGCCCTCTTTTGAAAGAGGGTGGCACGCGTGCTTTTCGCGTGACGGGTGTTTGTGCGGACACGTATTTTGTCCGCGTGCGGCAGAATGCCGCCCTTACTGTTTTGGGTGTTGACGCGTGTTTGTGCAAACACATATTCATCTTCGCTTGCGGGACGCCGAGGACAGCGTCCCCTACAACCCAACCATAATCCCGTCCCGAACTCTCGCCGGCATATCCTCGCGTATCATCAATCCGTCAAACTTCTGACCCATCGACCAAACTGTTCCATCACGCGCTAACGCCAAAAAATGCGCTCCGCTTGCCGAAACCTCAACAATATCACTCAACTCCGCGATAATCCTCGGATACGGAACATCGCCGTCCTCTTGATAATCGCCCAAAACGCCGAGTTCGTTCATTCCCCAACCCCACAGCGTTCCGTTCGACTGCACCGCAACGGTGAAATGATTCCCGCTCGCAACGGCGATTACATCGTCAACATATCCAACCCGAACCGGCGAGCGAACATCCTCGAACTGCACCAACTCGCCGTCGTCACGCTGTTCAAACCGCATATCCGTTCCCCACTGATACACAAATCCGTCATTCGTCACCGCCGTCACCGCGTGCAACGAACCCGCCGCAATCGCCCGAACGTTCGAAACCGGCAATCGAACCGCCGCGCTCGACCCTGCCGAAACCTCCCAAGCATAACCTTCCTCGTTCAAAATCAACATATAATTCGGACCCGCGGCGATTTGCGTAACACCCGAAATATCAAGCCGCTCAAGTTCGCTCTCAATCCCGCGAATGTACGCTGCGCCATCACGCTTCATAACCGCCAACTGGTGCGCGTTCACTTGAACATAAGCAACATTCTCAAGCGTGGCAAGCCGTGTCGGAGCGCGATTCGCCGGCGCGAGCCGCTCCTCCCAATTTCCGCCCCAAACCCAAACTGAACCGTCACGCAAAACCGCTCCGCTAAAATCCCGCCAACCAAACACGGCGACTGCGTTCTCGATTCCCATAATATACGGCGTATGAAACGAGCGAGCCTGCGTAGTCACCCAATCTCCACCCGCAAGCGTTTCAGCGCTCCGTCCCCACTGGAAAACTCGTCCATCCGAAGTTATCGCCGAACTGTGTCCCTCTTGCGCCGAAATCGCCCGAAAATACAGCGGATACGCAGGTTCGGCATACTCCTCATAACCGTTCAAATATTCCTCTCGTTCTCCGCCGCAACCTCCGACAACCGCGATAGCCGCAACAATCAGCGCGACCAAAATTATTTTCGTTTGTGTGTTCATTTTGTAAGGCTCCTTTTGGGTGGTGTTGCTATTAGGCCCTCTTTTGAAAGAGGGTGGCAACGCCTGTTTTTGGCGTTGACGGGTGTTTGTGCGGACACGTTTTTCGTCCGCGTGCGGCAGTTTGCCGCCCCTACGACCTAAACAATATTTCCTTCCGCTCAATCGCAACGCCGTCAAACTCAACATTCATCGCCTTTTCAAGTTCCGCAACCACGATATTCGGTTTCAAATTCCGCTCCGAATTCGCCGCAAGCAGAATATTAAACACCGCCAAACTCGGCGACCTAACCAAAAACTCGAATTTTTCGATATATTCAGCCATATTAATCTCTTTCTCGCCGCGCTTGGTTCGCTTCATAACCGAAATTTCTTCCCGCGACAAAAACTCCTCAATCGCCGCCGAATCAACGCCCGCAGCGTGTTCAACGGTAATTTCATACATCGCGCAAAACAAATCCTTCGCCTTATCAGTCGGCAACCCAACCTCAAGAATTTCAAAATCCGGCGGCAAACTTGCGTTCAAGCTTTCCATAATCAGCTCACGCGGCAAATTTTCACGAAATTCCATATCAACCAACTCGCAAACGCTGGTAACTCCAATCGGAAGCGGTAGCAAAAACGTAATGCTCGGGTGCGGATTAAAGCCTTCGCTGTACTTAATCGGCAACTTCGCCCTCGCAATCGCTCGAATAAAACATCGCAGCAAATCCAAGTGCGACACATATTTACCGTTCCCTGTTTTCCTAAATTTTAACCGATATTTCATCATCTAAACCGCCTCCAACTCACAATTATAACGTAAATCCCACAATAAATCAACCTTTTTTCAAAATTTCCTACGAAGCAAAAAATCCGCTTATATAAGCGGATTTTTCTGATTTTACCTCTACTTCTCTAACGCTGCGCTTATTCATTCCTCGTCCTTGCAACTTCGTTCCCCGACTTATCGAACAGTCCAAATTCAAACCGCCCGCACTCCAACTCTCGTCCAACCGCGGATTTCGCGCCGATTATCTCAACATCAATCGGCTTTCCGCCGCTGTGATTGGTAAGAATGTTTACGTTGTTAAAAAACTCAATCCGCTCAATGTCGGGATAATCCGAATTTTCAAGCAACGCTTTCAAATTCACAATACCGCCGGAATTGTCAATGGTAAATTTCATCTCGGCGAGAGGAATCAGCGCCGAACCTATCGGCACTTCCTCAACAAGCGTATATTCGCCTGCGGCAACGGTAAACGACGCCGTTCCGTTAATTGTCGTAAGCGCCGTTCGAACTTTCGGCGGCGTTATATCGGTGCGAGTTAACGTGAACTTAACCCCTTGAACGGAATTGCCTTCCTCGTCAATCTTCTTAATTCGAATTTCACTAATGTGTCCGCTTCCGCCGCTTCCGTCCTCCAATTTAACCCACAAATCCGTGCTTCCCGCATCGGTTTCGCCATCCTCGTGCTTGAATCGAACCGCATTATAATAGTAGAAATATCCGCTGTCCATCACCGCCTCAATCGCCGTTGTGTCGTAATAAATCCAATAACCGTACGGCAAATTCCTCGCGGGAACATTGTCGAACATAACACTATTGTCACTTCCGACCAAGTCTACCGTCGCGCCTGTATCCTTGAAATGCAAATCACCTAACTCCAAAGTAAAGTGCGGAATCAGCGTTTTGTCGTCCGGGTCATTGGTGAACGGCGATTCGTGATTGTAAACATAGTCGAATTTCAAAATATCATCGGGCGTGGATTTATCCAAAAGTTGCCCTTCGCTGTGCATTTGAGCCAAAAACTCGCTAATTGTCAAACCTCGCTTGTCTTTGAAATACAAATCTGCAAGAAATCTGTCAATCGGCTCGCCCGGCTGATGAACCAAGAAATTACTGTCCACCAAGTAGCGAAACGCATCTTTCCCCCACCAAGCGTCGTTCTCTTCCCGCCCGACAACACGGATAATTCGGAGCGAATTTTGCACATATTCGTGCGCGCTGCATAACGAGCCGTTAAACATTCCAACCGCCAAATAATCCTCAAGAGTAACTTTGTTATAATGGAACGGCGAATCAATGTGCAGTCCAAAATATACTGCGTAAGGCGCGAGATACGGCTCATTTTCACTCTTGTATCTCGGAGCGTTCGGCGTGTTGTTGGAATAGTTCAACGAATCTTGCGACGTGAAATACTTGCCGCCGTTGGTCGCCCGCAAGTCGCGCCACGTAATGTTTTGCGTTCCCATCATCACATTCCAGCGCAACGGCTCGAAAGTCGAGTAATCGTTGTCGGGAACTTCAGGCAAATCGCCCAAATTCCCGCTATGATTGCCGTACCGCCAAGTTTTCCCGACAATAAATCCGGGATTATCCAACTCCTGCGGCTGTCCGCCGCCGCCCGGCTTAACGTCAACGTGTATGAGTATCAGTTCACCATTAACATAAATCGTAATCTCGTCTGTCGTTCCCGGCTCGGGAACCGACTGCTTATATTCCACGTAGACAGACGTTTCAAGCCAACCTTTAATATTGCTCGGCTGTTCGCCACCGTAAAAATCATCGTATCCGCTGTCGAACAATACATCGAGGTAAAAATTCCCGCCTTCATTGCGGAATGTGCGGGTTCCAACCTTGCCAATCGGCTCGTCGCCGTGAATGTCAACGGTATTGTTTCCCATTCCGACGATTTTCAAAATCTGACTTGCCGCGTTGTCGATTGCAACGCTAATGCTATCGCCCTGCATAATTCCGTTAATGCCGCCCGCGTATTCTAAATGAATTTTCAGAAACATCAAATTCCCGACTTCTTCAACGGGCTGACCTTCGTAAAGTAATTCAAACTTCTCTACGTTAACATTTGCCATTCAATTCCCTCCTCTCGTTGCAAGGACATTTGCAGCAAGTAAAGCAACAGCCGCAGCAACATTTAGGCTTGCAATATCTATTGACAAACCTCGGAAACCCATTGGGATAACTCAACGAAACAACCAATTTGCCGTCCTCGCCGTATTTGACCGTCACAACAACGCGGTAAACCCGCTTATCCGTCCGCCAATTACGGTCAGACGGCGTCAGCTCTCGTATGGTATAGCGATACACGCCCGGCTTGTCGAATTTCAGTTTAGGAAATGTTATCTTATTCATAGCTTAACTCCCATCATTGTGGTTACTCGTCGTCATCGATATGGTCATTGTCTGCTTTGTTTTTAGCAGTTGCAACTAACTCGCCTTCCTCGTCAAACAATCCAAACTCGAATTTCTCACACGGCAATTCCGCGCCAATTGCGCTCTTCTTCGCTTCGATAACAACTTCAACGGGTTCAGTTTTGTATTTGTTTTCAAATTCCGGCTCGCCGTTAGGATATTCAACGGTTGCAACCAATTTACCTTTTCCGTCATCTTCAACTTTCACGATAACCTTGAACTTTTTATCGTCAGTCTCCCAACCTTCTCCCGATTTCGTCAACTCTTCCATAGTGTACTCGTAAACTCCGGGTTTATCGAATGTGAGTTTAAACTTAATAGAACTACATAATGCTGGCATAAAAAATCTTCCTTTCAAAATAATATATGGATTCACTACATCATATGAACGTAACTGCTTAATTGACACATCAAAAAAAGAGTGCCTTTGGCACTCTTCTTTGATTTCAGTTTCTACCTCCCCGCAACAATTACAACCCAATCGGCGAACACAGCGAACACGTTCCCAACAAACCGCGCGCCGAAACTCTGCTCGGTTGGAGGAACAACGCCGCCCAATGCCGATTTTCGACGTTCAACCGACGCTCCCGCGAAAATCGGGTAATCCGCAAACTCAACTCCGTCAACCGTGACGGTAATATTCCCAAGCCGCTCGCCAACAACTATCGGCGCCTCAACCGATTGCGGAACGTTGGACACAACTTGCGCGGTCAATTCCTCGTCCGCTCGAAGCGGAAAAATGTATCGCGCCGCCGTTTTGAGCGGCAAAGTTTCCGCCTCGCCGTTAGTAACCAAAATACTGCCAAACGGCTCATTTTCCTGCGCCAAAACGCGCGGAGCGTAATGATAAAATCCGTAATCCAACATCGCCGCGTGGTCTGCCCAATCGCTCGGCGCGTTAAGCGTCGCCGCAATCAACTGCATCGGAACATCGTCCTCAAACGTGCGAACCGCGCTCGACACAAGCGTTCGCCCCGTTGCGCGGGTGAATCCAGTTTTAACCCCGGTTGAACCTTCATACAAATACAACATTCGATTCGAGTTATTCAGCGTTCGCCCGTATTCGCGGCCTTCCCACGACACAACTTTTCTCCTCGTGGCAACAATTTCAGCGAACTTCGGAATATTTAGTCCATACGCGGCAATCAACGCCAAATCCAACGCGGTTGTGTAATGCTCATCATCTGCAAGTCCGTGCGGATTGGTGAAATTCGTATTCATCGCGCCGATTCGCGCGGCATATTCGTTCATAAGAACGGCGAAATCCTCAGTCGAGCCCGCTATATGCTCCGCAATCGCCGTCGCCGCGTCATTTCCCGACACGAGAAGCAATCCCCAAATTAAATCTTCAAGCCGAATATTCTCGCCCGCCTCAAGCCACATTGACGAGCCCTCAACGTTTGCCGCCGCTGCGGAAATGGTAACAACATCGTTCAAATTTCCATACTCAAGCGCGACAATTGCAGTCATAATCTTAGTCGTGCTCGCCGGCCCAAGCCGCTCGCGGTGATTATGCCCGAACAGAACGCGCCCGCTTTGCTGCTCAATCAAAACCGCTCCGCGCGCCGAAACATAAGGTTTCGCCTCCACGGTTGAAGCGTGCAAAAATTGGAAATTTATAATTAGGCTCAACGTCAATAAAGTCGACAAAATTTTTCGCAAAAAAATACCCCCTAATCGCCGCAGCATACATCAAATATATGCGAGCGAATTAGAGGGTATTCTCTGAAATATATTAATTTGTCGTAATCAATTTAATTATTTGATTTTTTATTGTCAATTTTCCATCGCTTCCCCTATCCAATTTCACTATAATTCCCCAAAAACGTGAAGTTGTTCTTCCCGTCATCAAGTTGACCGATAAGGCTCAAAACCTTCTCGTCCTTGACGTTTCCGTCCACATCAAAGTAGAACGTAAACTCAAAATCCGTTCCCGCAATCGGACGCGATTCGAGTTTCGTCAAGTTAAGATTCAACACCGAGAAGTTAGTCAAAATCGAGTAAAGTGCGCCGGGACGGTGTTCCGACGACATCATCAAGCTGATTTTATTTGCGCCCTCGAAAATTTCCAAATTCTTGGAAATGCAGATGAATCGCGTATAGTTATGGTCTTTATTCTGAATATTTTCCGCCGCGATATTCAAATCGTAAAGCTCGGCACAATTCTTCGACGAAATCGCCGCAACATCGGTTCGGTCAGATTTCGCAGTCATTTCCGCCGCAATCGCCGTGTTCTCGCACACCGTAACCTTGATGTTCGGGTGACTTTTCAAAAACTCGCTGCACTGGCTAATCGCGTGCTCGTGCGAGAAAATTTCCTTAATATTTTTGATGTCAACCGCGCCTTTAGTCAGCAAAACGTGGTTAATTCGGTGCTTCACGCTCCGAACAATGTGGAATTTATGCTCCTTCATCAGCTCATAAACCGGCGTAACCGAACCCGACATCGTGTTCTCAACCGGCAGAATTCCGTAGTCGCAAAGCCCCTGCTCGACAGCGTTGAAAACGCCCTCAAATGTGCGCATATACATAATTTTCGCCGCGTCAAACAGCTTCGTTGCCGCCAACTGAGAATACGCGCCCTCAACGCCCTGACACGCAACAATCGGATTGCACGGAAACTCCGATTTCACGTTATCCACCGCCGCGCGAATCTGCTCAACAATCGCCGATTTCGGCTTGAGCAAGCAATTTTGGTGCGTTCGGCTGATGTTCAGCAGCGTGTTGAACAGCATTTTCGAATAACCTTGAAGCGTGGAATCATCGCTCGCGCTGCAAGCGCGGTGGAGAATATCCCGCTCCCGCGCGGCGTTGAAAATTGGCAACGAGTTGTCCTGCTTAAATTTAAGCACTTCCTCTGCCTTGTTCAGCCGCTCGAAAAACAGCTTCAAAATCTGGTCATCAATTTGGTCAATTTCGCCTCGAATTTTTTCTAAGTTCATTTATATTACCTCCAAAATCTTATTTACTGATTTAACAACATCGTCAAACACATCGGGCGTAAGCGATTGCGGACCATCGCAGAGCGCGTTTTTCGGGTCGTTATGAACCTCAATTATTACTCCGTCCGCGCCGCAAGCCGCCGCCGCCATTGACATCGGCTTAACAAGCCGCGCAATTCCCGCCGCGTGGCTCGGGTCAACAACAACCGGCAAATGCGACAACTCTTTAAGCAACGGAATCGCCGACAAATCCAGCGTGTTCCGCGTGTAAGTTTCAAATGTCCGAATCCCGCGTTCGCAAAGGATAATATTCTCGTTTCCGCCCGCCATTATGTACTCCGCGCTCATCAAAAGTTCCTGCATTGTGTTGGCAAGTCCACGCTTGAGCAGAATCGGCTTGCGAATCATTCCCAACTCGCGCAGAAGCTCGAAATTCTGCATATTCCGCGCGCCGACTTGGATAACGTCAACGTCCTCGAAAAGTTCAATATGGTTCGCGTTCATAATTTCCGAAACAATCGGCAATCCCGTTTTTTCCCGCGCAATTTTAAGCAAATCAAGCCCCTCGGCTTTCATTCCTTGGAAATCGTACGGCGAAGTTCGCGGCTTAAACGCGCCGCCGCGGAGCATTGTCGCGCCCGAAGCTAACACGCTTTCGGCGATGGACGAAATCTGCTCCGGCGATTCAACCGAGCAAGGTCCGGCGATGATTTGGAAGTCCTTACCTATTTTCCGTCCCGCAACATCAACAACCGTGTCGTTCGGGTGATAGCGCCGATTCACCTGCTTGAACGGCTCGATCACACGCGTCACGGAATCAACGATGTCAATTGCGGAAATCAGCTCGGTGTCAAGCGACGACGTATCGCCGACAAGCCCAATAATCGTGGTCTGTTCGCCCTCGCTCATATGAACGCCGACTCCCATTCCCTCGAACCAATTTATCAAATTTTGCAACTGCCCCTCGTCGTAACCGACTTTCAAAACAACTACCATTTGCCTCACTCTCCTCTGCGTTGCGTGATGTACACGCAATGTAAAAACGTATATTCAGACTAATGTACCACATTTGCGAGCGATTGTCAAGAAATTTATGGGGAAAATTGTTGTGTTATTTATTTGATTGTGGTACAATGGATAATATTGAAGTTGAGGAGTGAGTGGCAATGAGTAATGATACTAATTGTTTCTTTTGTGGGAATGTGTGTGAAGATTATTTGAGAGTGCATTCACGTGGCGCTGACCGTTATATTTGCAAGCATTGTGGTTTTTATTATGTGACTGATTTTGTGAAAAGCATAGCAACAGAGAACAAGCATTTAATTGCAGGGTATTTGTATGAAACAAACCGAACTAAAGAGATAACAACAGGCAGTGAACCGTTAGAAATTTCGAGTGCTACAATAAATTCAATATTAAACGATGGTCGCATACCGAAAACACTGTCGCAAAAATTGGATAAACTTTTGATTTGGATGCATAAAAACACTAACGAGTTTGGAGAATGGCGCGAAATTTCAGATATACCACCTTCTGTTGCGTATGCTCGAAGTAAGTCGGAATTAAGAAGCATAGCTATGGAACTTGAGTCTCTTGATTATGTTGACTGTTCGGTTGGTAGAACTTCTTGCTCTCTAAACAGCAAAGGTCACCAACGCGCGGAAGAATTAATGTCCACAAACATCGACAGCAACAAAGTATTCGTCGCTATGGAATTTAAATCCGACCTGCTTGCAGCGATGGATAATGCAATACGTCCTGCGTGCGCCGCTTGCGGTTTCGACGCATTTTTGATTAAAGACGAGGAACACAACAACGGAATCACCGACGAAATTATTGCGTCAATTAAAAAGAGTAAATTCGTGATTACTGATTTTACATACAACAACTGCGGCGCGTATTTTGAAGCGGGTTACGCCGCAGGGCTTGGACGCGAGGTTATTCGACTTTGCAAGAAAGGATGGTATGATTCAGAAGAGTGGGAAGATAAACATAATCTAAAAAGAAAAGACGGGCCTCACTTTGATGTTCAGCACTACAACTTTATTATGTGGGAAAACGAAGAAAGTTTGTTGAAGGATTTGAAAAATAGAATCCGTGCGATAATTCCCGGCGCAATATTGGAAGATAAAGAGGAAAGCGCGTAGCGACTTCCGAATAATTAAATTGTTTTCGGCAGAAAATTTACAAAAAACACTTGACAATCTGAATCGGATGTTGTATAATGTTTGAGTTGTTGAAATAAAAAAAGTTTCCGCGTTAGCGAAAACCTGTTGCGGTTGATAGCTTATTGTTGGTTGTCGATTGCACTCATTGGGCTGTAGCCAAGTCGGTAAGGCACCAGACTTTGACTCTGGCATTCCGTAGGTTCGAGTCCTGCCAGCCCAACCACTCGAAACCCTTTAACCGTAACGGTTAAAGGGTTTTTGTTTGCCCTCGAACCTAACGGAATTTTAGTCAAAATTAGTGCTTTTCTAAAAAATTTCTAAAAAATAAATTTCATCTAACAAATCACGAGTTTTTCGCCCAAAGATACTGCCATATCTTGCTTTGCTTCAACTTGTAGATGAGCATAAATATCTGCCGTTGTCGCAAGCGTTCCGTGACCGAGCCACTCTTGAATTTCTTTGAGCGAATATCCCATCGCTAACAAATTGCTCGCCGCGCTGTGCCGTAGGTCGTGAAATCGAATATGCGGAAGTCCGTGCCGCTTGATTAACTTGACAAATCGACAAGTTATGTAGTTCGGAGTGAACGGCTCGCCGTTCGCTCGTTTGCAGACATAATCATTGAGAATGTATTCCGCACCGAACAACAATCTGTTTTCCGTCTGTCGGCGTTTCAACTCTTGCAAATATTCGCGCATAGATGGAATAAGCGGCAAAGTTCGGTGACTTGCTTTGGTTTTAGTCCTCGGCTTATCAACAATCGCCTTGTTTCCGCACCGCACGACTGCATCCCGAATTGTCAAAGTGTTTGCATTGAAGTCAACGCATTCCCATTTTAATCCGAGAACTTCGCTTCGTCTTAATCCGTAGAATGAAGCAAGAAGCACAGCCGTGTACATTTCCTCGTCTTTGAATATCCTCAAAAGCTTGTTGACTTCCTCGGCGTTGTAGAAATTCGCGTGAAATTCTTGCTTTTTCGGAAGCGTTACTCTGTCTGCCGGATTGTACGGAATCATATTCATTTTCACGGCGTGTTGCAAGGCTTTGCGGATATTTGCGTGTTGGCGTAAAACTCCGCTCGCGCTTGTTCCGTTCTTCAACTGTCCGTTGTAAAACGATTGAATATGTTGCGGCTCAAGGCGTTGCAGTTTGATTGGATTCTTGGTAAAATACGGCTTGATATAGCGCGTAATTGTGGCGTGATAACTCTCAAAAGTGTTTTCCTCAATTGCGCCGGAAACCGTTTCCAACCATTGATACATAAAGTCAATAAACAAAATATCTTTGCTGTGCGTGATGTTCGCGTTGCCATACTCTGCAAGGGTTTTCGTCAAAAACGCTTTCGCTTTCGTCTTGTTATCTTTGGTCGGAAGCTGCGTGTTAATCCACTTCTGCCGCCATTTCCCAAAATCATCTTTAAAGCTTAAAACTACATAATAAATACCATTTTTCGTTTGCAGGCTACCTGTCATTAAATTCTCCTTTCAATTTTGACAATGAAATTAGCCCGCCATTGATTATTGACTACATTTTACCATAGGCGGGCTGTTTTTGCAACCTCTTTTTAAGAAGCTTCTCCTAACACATACTCAATCAGCCAAATTTTCGGGATTTTATGAACTTTCCCAATTCGGATAGATTTCAAATCTCCATTTTTGATTAGCTGATAAGCTGTGTTTTTTCCAACCCCGAGCGCCAAACATAGTTGCTTGATGTTCAATACATCGGGATAATCTTTGAAAATTACTATATGGGGCTTTCCTCCTGACGAATTTCTAAAAGGCGCAACAAAAAAGCCAAGATAGTCAATCCGCGCATTGACCATCTTGGCTAATAAAATTTTGCCCTTCATATATAGGACATTTACAACCCAATTTCGGAACTTTTTTCGGAAAAAAGTTTGAAAAATTTATTTTTTCACCTTTTTCAACGTACCTTTTTCTATAAAATTATTCACTCGATTTTTGTTTAAAACATATAACGAACGAGCATATAATATGTTGTTTTGAGAAACTCGAACGGCAACTTTTACAAATTCGCCGTCTATAGCAAATTCTTTTACAAATTCAATAGAATTATCTTTGGCATTAACGCCTACATAATCGGGCGCAATGATTATATTGATTATTTCCAACTGATATTTCACATAATCGTTGAAATGCCGCCTTTGCATATGCTCTATATTGCTATCGCCCAAAAATATTGGAGCATTTTCAAGATGGCTCAATTCCAACGCATTTGCAACATCTTTTGATATAAAACCTATTTGCACCTTTGGCATATGTAAAAATCACGCTCCAAAAAAGAAAACGACGCATAATGCGCCGTTTTCAATTAATCAAAAGAATTAGGTGGGGCGACAATTCCCACATCTCCTAACAATGGGCGACGGCTGCCCGTTCCGTCCTCTAATTCTCTTAATATTCTATATTGATTACGCTATTATTATACATTGTTGTTACTCATTTGTCAACACTTTTTTTAATTTTCCCTCTCGCTCTTATAGCCATTTCTACATTCCGAACTACAAAACGACTTGTTGTGACGGTTGGCAATAAAGGCTTTGAGGCAGTTTTTACAAATCCGAATAGTACTATTCTCGTCTGTCAGCATAAATGAAAACATCGTCTGAACACACGACATCAGCGAGTGGAATTCCCAAATTATTGTCGGACGTTCCTCCAAAACAATCCGATATGTCGGCGTAATCCCGCCGAATGCCGCCATTCCTCGGCGGTATAAATCGCGCTCGTCCTCGTCAAGTTCGTCGTAGTCGTTGTAATACAAAAATGATGCCGTCAGCGAAAACGCTAAATCTTTCATTTGCCTGCAAATCCAGTCGTACCGCTCGGCGTACTCCGGCATAAAACTCATAAGCACCGCTTCGGGTTCGTTGCTGAACGTAAACGCGAGCGCAAGAACCGTTCTGTCCTCGCCTGCTTCGGAAGTTATGTGCCAAGTGCTTTCCTGTCCGAATTTTGTAAAATCCAACTTCTCAAACGGGAAAAAGATGTCGAGATAATCGGAAGTTTCCATTGATTCATCTTTGATGAAATGGTTGGTCGGAAAGTAAACTTTTTCGTACGTTATGAACTTCGCCGTCGTTGGAAGCGCGGTGATAAATCCAAGTAAACCGTAGTTGTTTACGAACTCAAGTACGGCATTTTTGACTTCCGCTTCCGGCGTTCGCCTCATCATCATTAAACCAACGTTTAGGAAATCTATAACTAACTTTTCCGATTCTTTCATCAAATTGTGCGGCTTAGGTTTCGCGCCGTCTGCAGGCGTGATGTAGGTGATGCCGTTTTTGTCCTTAAATTCATATTTATCGTACCGCGCTCGCCACGCATTGGTGTGTTTAAATTTCATCAGCCTGCTCCTTTCCCCAAATATTTTTCCAACAAAAATGATTCTAAAAAATATCGTTGCGACGTTGTAATTTCGCCGTTTTTGCCAATCCGAATTATCACTTTTTCAGACAAACCGCTCCGCAATTCAACCATCATTTTCGTGTTCATTTTGCGAATCGCTCTGTCGGTTTTGCCCTCGTATTCCGCAATTTGTTGAAATGATTGTCGTTGAATTGCCGACCAATACAGAAGGTTTTTGGGTTTTGCTCGCAACGCTCGAACTAATTTAAAAATGTCAACATCTTCAATCAGCACAGGGAAATCTTTGTCGTTGCAAAAAATCGCGTTGAGATAATCAAAATGGTTTTCACCTTTGAGCAACCAATCCATAACATCCGCGTTGGTGTAAAATCCATAACGCCGCCCTTTGCGGTCAGCACTTTCTTCGCGCGTATCCCACTTTTTAGAAACTTCTTCAAAATCTTTTTCGGTTCGCGCGGCGTTTTCCATTCTCAACAACGCCAACGCTTTGACCTCGCGTTTCAACATTTCTCTCGCCATAAATTCACCACATTTCGACTTTTATTTTAGCACATCTAAAAATATTTTTCAACTAATTTTCAAAAAAAGTTCCGAAATTGTGTCATGGATGTCCTATTAATGTAGAGCAAATTTTTTGCTCAAAAAATTTTAAGGAGGTCATCACAATGACAAAAACGACAAACGAAAGAATTGCAAGCTATGATGAAAAGATTGCTCAGCTGCAAAATCAGAAAAAACAGCTTATTCAGAAAAATAAAGCTGAAGAACGCAAGGCACGAACAAAACGCCTAATCGAACGCGGCGCAATTCTCGAAAGTTTGATTGACGGCGCCGCAGAATTGACGAACGACCAAATCGCATCCATTCTAAAACGCACTGTTGGTTCAAGTTATGGAGTGAAGATTATCGCCGATGTGAAATCGCCGAAAACCGTTGTTTCCGCTCACGGAGCGGAAAACGCTGACACACAAGGCTCATAGCCTTTTGTGTCAGCCAAAACCGATGGCGCACTTATACGTTCTTACGAACGTGTGCGGTCTTGCAGACGGCGTTCCGCGCCTATCGGCTCGGAAATCTTAATTCGTGATATTTACATATCCCGAATTAAGAAAAAGCACAGAGAACGGCGCATTTTCGCCGTTCTCTGCCACATAACAAAAATTCAACTTGCACAAATCGCAACTTTAATTTTCGTTATGTCAAAATAATTTTTCACCGAAAGGAGCGTTGCTGTCGCAATTTACCATTGCAGTATCAAAATTATTTCGCGCGGCAAAGGCAAGTCTGCCGTTGCCGCCGCCGCTTATCGAGCGGCAGAAAACATTACAAGCGAATATGACGGGCGCGTGAACGACTACACTCGCAAGGGCGGCGTTGTACATACCGAGATTTTATTGCCGGATAATGCGCCGATTGAATATGAAAATCGTGCTATATTATGGAATGCCGTTGAAATGTCGGAACGTTACAAAACCGCCCAGCTTGCGCGGGAAATCGAAGTTGCGTTGCCGTGCGAATTATCACGCGAACAAAATATAAATCTCGTTCGTGAATATGTAAATCGTAATTTTGTATCGGCGGGAATGTGCGCCGACATCTGCATACACGATAAAGATGATGGAAATCCTCACGCGCATATTTTATTGACAATGCGACCAATCGAAATTGACGGAACGTGGGGCGCGAAATCTCGAACGGTTGACGGCAAAAAAGTTCCGACTGTTGATTGGAACGACCAAACCAAAGCTGAAGAATGGCGTGAGCGTTGGGCGGTTTTTGTCAATTCTGAATTAGCTAAATTCAACATTGACGAGCGAATCGACCACAGAAGTTACGCTCGTCAAGGCAAAGACGAAATTCCCACAATCCATCTCGGCGTTGCCGCTCATCAAATGGAGCGGCGCGGAATCCGTACCGAGCGTGGTGACATCAACCGTGAAATTGAAATCTCAAATCAGCGTTTGCGGCAACTTAAATCACGGATTCGCAAGCTTCAAAATTGGCTTGATACGGAACGCACGAACGATAAACCACCCACGCTTGCGGACGTGATTACAAGTATCCTTTCGCAAGACGAAAACAGCAAAATTCACAACCTCAAAGCGGCGGCTGATGTGTTGGTATTCTTACAGGAAAACAACATTGTGAATGTTGACGATTTGGACGAGAAATTGAGGGAAGTTACAGGCGTTCAATCGGCTATTCAGCAAGATTATAAAAAGGTTGACCGCCGTTTGAACACGCTTGACGAACATTTGAAACATAGCAGAATTTTCAAGCAATATCGCAGTTTTAAGGTGCAGTATGAGAATTTATCTACCGAGTATAAAACCCTCAAAAATTCGTCAGCGTTTGGCTCGAAACGCAAGGCACAAAAAGCACTTGACACCGCTAATGAGTATTACGAAAATCACCGCCACGAAATTGCATCTTTTGAAACAGCCACGCAGTATTTGAAAGATGTTCTACAAGACCGTTTCGACCCGAAAAAGTTACCGTCAATCACCAAATGGAAAGCCGAGCAAGCGGAATTATTATCTCAACAATCCACGCTGAATGACGAGTATAAACAAGTGAAATCCGATGTAAATGAAATTAGCAAAATCCGCAGTAATGCGTACAGCATTTTGGGTGTGGAACGGCGAGAATTGCAACAGTCGCAGGGCGAAGTTGCTCAATCCTCAAAACCACAAACAATGGCGGCGAAATCAGAAATGCCGTTGTCTATGAAAGACCGCTTGGCAATGGCGAAAAAGCAAGCTGACGAATATAACGCACAGCGAGAGCAGACGCCGAAATCGAAAGCGGATAAAAATTACGATAGGGGTAGATGAGCGGGAAATATAAATTTTGCAGAAATACTTGACAAAAGTCGCATATTGATATAAACTGTAAACAATTGTAAATCGGGGTTTGTTAACCCTAAAATCAACGTGGGTAATTGCTAAAAATACATATGTTTTTTCAAAAAAAGAGGTGGAAACTGTGCGAATTTTTATTTGTGACGATGAAAATACTCAAATTAACATTACCGAAGGATACATAGATGAATTGTCAAAAATTTATCACAAAATTCAAAGTGAAGTTTTTTATTCAGGAAACGAGATGATTAAACATTACAAAGAGTTAGACAAAGCCGAGTTCCCTGATATTATTTACTTAGACATTGGAATGGAAGGGCTTAACGGACTTGAAACAGCAAAGAAGATACGAAGTTTTGATAAAAATGTATTGATTGTATTTATGACGAGCTTCGGTGAATTTGTTTATGAAGCTTACAAATCTGTGACATTTCGCTATTTAGTAAAGCCGATTTTGTATGAAGAATTTAAGGAAGTTTTTATTGACGCATACAATATCATCAAATCTGATGAAAATCAGATTTTTTGTTTTAATATTGGAAAAAAAGCTTATCAACTGCACCACAAAGATATTATCTATTTTGAGAGTAATGCTAAAAAGGCAATAATACACACCAATGAAAGAAGTTATGAAATTTATAGAAAATTATCAGATATTTATCAAGAAGTAGGAGATGATAACTTTTTCAAAATTCATAAATCTTATTTGGTGAATATGAATTATGTTCAAGATATTGGTTGGTATGCAGAGAAAAAGATTACTTTGCGTACAGGTAAATCACTTAGAATCAGCGAATCTTGTCGCACTACTGCAAGAAGAACGTATAAGAATTTTGTTGTAAGGAGTTGCAAGCAATGAATTGGTTTTTGGTTGTAGAAATTTTTACGACATTAGCGGAATTTTTAATAGCTTACATATTTTTCAAGGAATTCTTGGGTCAAAAAAGAAGAAGTATAGGTTTAAGTTCGGTATGCGCTGTTTTGTATGTTGTAATAATTTTGGGAATATCAAGACTGTTTCCGATTGGAGTTATTGGTACACTAAGTCCAATAATAGTTTTGATTTTACTTCCGTATTTATTTGGTAAAAATGTGAAATTAAACTCGATTGCATCGGTTTTGTTAATTATTTTTATGATGTTATCCGACTTGATTACCATAAATGCTATGTCGTGGATAGCAGGGGTCAGAATACATTACATAGTAACCGAAGAATTTTTTCTTGCTATTGGGTTTATAATATCTAAACTGTTTTTACTGCTAATTATAAAGATGGTGCTATCTTTTAGAAAGAAAGACAATGTACACCTATCATTTCAATACTGGATAGCTTTATTGGTAATACCACCAATTAGCGCAATTTCTATTTTTGTAATTTTTTATTTGAATTACCTCGCAGATGCTTCGACGTTAATCCACTTGTCGTTCATTTCTATGGTTGGACTTCTGTATGTAAATATTCTTGTTTTTCAATTGTTTGAGTTTTTTCTAAAAAAACACAAAATGGAAATGGAAAAAGCTGAGAGTGCAGCAAGAGAGAAATTATTAATGCAACAAGTTGAAATCCAAAATGCCCACGCAAAAAATCTGGAATTTTCGCAAAAAATCACAAAAGAGTTTCGTCACGATTTCAAAAATACATTGATAGGGCTTTATGGACTGATAGAGAATAATCAAAACGAAGAAGCAATAAAATCCATATCTTCAACTTTGGATTTAGACTCTATAAATAAGGATTATGTATTCACTGAAAATGGCTCTATCGACGCAATATTTAATGATAAACTTAGGCGTGCGGAAAGCCTCGGAATAAAAGCCTCACATACTATTATGATTCCTGCCAACCTTGCCTTAGAATCATATGACATATCGGTAATATTCGGCAATTCGCTTGACAATGCGATTGAAGCTTGCGAAAGAATAACAACCGGAGAAAAATGCATCAAAATCACATTGATGTATCAAGACGAAAAAAGGAACCTCGTATATCAAATTATAAACTCTACGGACGGTAAGGTGGTTAAAGGAAATAAGTTTTACAATTCATCTAAAGCGTGTGACGGTGTGCATGGGTTGGGTTTAGAGAATATAGAAAAAGCGGTTAATAAATATAAAGGGATTTTAGAAACTGAACATAAAAATAATATTTTTGAACTTACGATTGTGCTAAACATTTGAACAAATGTAAATATATGTAATTTGGGTGGACGAGCTATACAATTTTTGAATAATCCTAAACCTCAGCATGTTTTGTGATATATTTTATTTACGAAATGTTGAGAGGAGGGAAATGATTATGAAAACTATAAAAAAAGTTGCAAATATTTTGGCGCCTAACGCGAAAAAAACGGCAATTGAAGCAGCTATGAATCCTGGTTGTACGTTTTTCTTACATGAGCCAAAAATGCCTGCGAAATTGGTAAGAGAAATGCAAAACCATAAAGCGAAGTAAAAGTCAAACATATGTAATTTTTGCAAAAGGCATATATAGTTTTTGAACATAACCAAATATCGACAAAATTTAGTGCTATATTTTTAGTCAATCTTAACATTGGAAGGAAGGTTTTTGATGTTAAAAAAATTGGCTATGAATATGGCAC
>Ga0123355_10004694_pt1 | contig 19892 bp, 11 predicted proteins | sample TergutEmb28metaG_3_FD_89872 | JGI IMG/M metagenome (GOLD analysis project Ga0123355, IMG submission 89872) | Embiratermes neotenicus P1 segment gut microbial communities from Petit-Saut dam, French Guiana - Emb289 P1 | ecosystem: Host-associated > Arthropoda: Insects > Digestive system > Gut ...
AAGGTAGCTCAATGGTGGAGCACTCGGCTGTTAACCGATAGGTTGTGGGTTCGAGCCCCACCCTTGGAGCCAACACGCCGGAGTGGCGGAATAGGCAGACGCACAGGACTTAAAATCCTGCGATCGATAAGATCGTACCGGTTCGACCCCGGTTTCCGGCACCAATTTAATATTGCATTTTGTGCAAAAATGACGCGGGGTAGAGCAGTTGGTAGCTCGTCGGGCTCATAACCCGGAGGTCGTTGGTTCAAATCCGGCCCCCGCAACCATGAAATTTCAACGTCTCTGGAGAGTTCCAGAGGCGTTTTTTCGTGCATTTTTTGAAGCAGGAGTGTTTTTGGTTTTTTGAAAAATTTAATTAAAACGTATTGCAAAGTAACGTCGTTTGCAGTACAATATGACATATAAAGAAAGGAGGGTTTATATCATGGCAAGAGCAATTACAATCAGAATTGATGATGCTATAAAGAAAAATGCAGAAGAAACACTTGAAGAACTGGGGCTTAATATGACCACATATATAACCTCTAGCTTAAAAGCATTAGTGAGAGAGCAAAGAGTGCCATTTGAATTGACAACTAAAAAACAAGCCAATGCAGAATATCTAGCCAAGCTAGATGAATCCATCGCACAAGCAGAACGAGGGCAAGTGGTAAGGTATACGAAAGACGATTTGAAACGCTTGACAGAGGGATAAGCATTATGGATATATATTTTACTGATATTGCAGACAAGGAACTAGATACTTGGTTGAAGTCAAATCGTTCAGCAGTTAAGAAAATTTATGAACTAATTGACGATATAGAAAAATATGGAATGTTGGGTGGCAGAGGAAAACCAGAGCAATTAAAGTATCACAAAGACCCGCCTCGATATTCTAGACAAATAAACAAAGGCGATAGACTTGTGTATAGTCCGTACAATGAAAAAGATTTACTTGTAATTTCATGTAAAGGGCATTACGATGATACATAGAAATACTTTTCATGACACCGAAGAACTGTTGACGATTTTTATAAATTTATATATGGTGTATGTAGAATTATAGAAAGGTAAATAGATTGTAATGAAATTAAACGCTTATGGAACTTTCCAGAGGCGTTTTTTCGAAGGGAAATTAAAATATGATATATATAACTGGCGATACGCACAGAATGTTTGAGCGTGTAGAAACTTTATGTAGTAAATTTAAAACAACACTTGATGATGTGATTGTTATTCTTGGTGATGTCGGAATAAATTATTTTGGAGAAGATGAGGATAATGCAGTTAAAGCAGAACTTGGCAATCTCCCAATAACAATGCTTTGTATTCATGGAAATCATGAGCAAAGGCCTGAGAGTATAAAAACATACAAAGAAGTAAGCTGGCGTGAAGGCATAGTATATCAGGAATCGAAATTTCCAAATTTACTGTTTGCTAAAGATGGCGAGATTTACAACCTTGACGGGAAGCGGTGTATGGCAATAGGTGGTGCTTATTCATCAGATAAAGATGTACGAGTTATCAAAAACTACGGTTGGTGGGCTGATGAGCAACCATCAGAAGAAATCAAAGCATATGTTGAGAAAAGGCTTGATTTAGAAAACTGGAATATCGATGTTGTATTCTCACATACTTGCCCACTAAAATACATTCCGCTAGAACGATATAGACCCTGCGATGTCACTATCGAAATAGACATTAGTACCGAAAAATGGCTTGATGATATCGAAAGAAAATTGAATTATCAAAAGTGGTACTGTGGACATGCACATGTAAACAAGTCTATTGATAAAATGAAGTTCTTGTATGAAGATATTGTAACCTTAGAGGAGATATAAAAACACAATTTGTGTCAGCACTGCTGACACAAATTATGTCAAATAACAAGTTGATTTTTAAAACGCTTTTGGAGAGTTCCAAAGGCGTTTTTTCGTGTAAAACAAATCTTGTGATGTTTTTCGCATAAAATCGTATAAATTAGAATCTTTTTGCATTAAATACTTTGCAATTTGTTGAGAAATGTATTAAAATTAAAGAATCCACTACAAATTTGGCAGATGTATATTCTTTTTTAGCAAAAATGGATGTTTTTGCTAAAAATACTTTACGTTGGGAGGTAAGGGATTTTGAAAAAAAGAAATAAAAGAACTAAAAAAATTCTAATACTTTTTCTCATTTTTGCTGTCGTAATAAACAGTTTTGCTATTGCTACATTTGCAGGAGATTCTTCTGATGAATTTCAGGCGGATGTTGTTGAAACTATAGATGACGAAACTATGCCTGATGGTGGCATAAATGAGGGGGAAGACAGTGAAAATGGCGTCACTGACTCGCAAGATGAATCACAGGGGGCGGAGCTAGAACAAGAACCTGAATTAACGCAGGAAGAAGAAGTAGAGGAAATAGAGTTAGAAGAAGATATTGAAATTGAGCTTTATGTGTCAAATGTACCTCAAGGATTTACCGTAATAGATATGCGTACTGGTGCTGATTTTGCGAGCACTATTGCTAACAATCAAGGGAATCTTGTATTGGTGCTACACAACAATTTCACTTGGAGTACTGCAGTAAATATTCCAGCAAATCGCAATATTATCATTACAAGTGCTGGAACAGATCTAGAAAGCCATCTCGGTGCGAATACGTCATTTACAATAACGCACAGCGGAAACGGGCAAAGGCATTTTTGGATTAATAGTTATGCAGATTTAACAATAAGCAACGTTATTTTAGACGGTAACGTAGTAGGAAATACGCAACGTGGAGGCGTTTTTGTTGGTCCAGATGGCACTTTGATTATGGAAAACGGAAGTACTATCATGAACAGCTTTGCACAAAATAATGCTAACATGGGAACCCTCATCGGCACTGGAAATGGAAGTGGCGGTGGTGTTAGAGTGCACAGCGGTACTTTAATTATGGAAAATGGTAGTACTATAAGAAATAACCGTGCAACGTTTGGTGGTGGTGTTAGAGCTGACACAGGTGCAACAGTTATTATGAACGGTGGTACTATTAGCAATAATACAAGTGGTCATGGCGGCGGTATTCAAGCAGAGGGAGATAGAACAAAAGTAACTATTTATGGCGGTAATATCACTGGCAATACTGTTCAAAATCGTGGTGCGGGTATAAGATTTTTAGGCGAAGAGCTTAACATGCACGGAGGCATTATAAGCGAAAATCATAATACTATGGAGCCGCCTATAGCAAGTCGTCAAAGCGGTGGCGGCATATATGTTGGTTCAGGAACATTTAACTTATATGGTGGCGAGATTAAAAATAACCATGCAGTCTTTGGGAGCGGTGTATCTGTGCCGTGGGGAGATGCAACATTTAATATGCACGGTGGCACCATTACAGGCAATTACAATCAAGACTTAGATGGTACTGAAGGTGGTGGCGTTTGGATTGCTGATGGCACTATGAATATGTATAGCGGTGAAATCGAAAACAATCGTGCGATACGTGGCAGTGGTGTAATGGCGATAGCCTCTGGGCAATTCAACATGAGCGGTGGCACTATTTCAGATAACATTGCTCCAAAAGACCACTACACTCAAGGTGGCGGTGTGCATATTGTCAATGAAAATACTCGCTTCAATATGAGTGGTGGAATTATTGAAAGAAACGAAGCTTCTGAAGGTGGAGGTGTTTGGGCTGGCGATGGTGCGAGATTCTTTATGAATGAAACTGTAATTTCAATTAGGTTACAGGCAGCTAGGTTTGCGGCAGGTGGAATTATTAGAAACAATAAGACAGATGGGGACGGTGGTCAAAGTGGCGGCGGTGGCGTTATGGTTGCCGATGCCTTTATGCAGATGAACGCAGGGATAATCGAAGATAACGAGGCACTTATTCGTGGTGGTGGCGTGAACCTAAGAAATTCCCAGATGATTATGTCAGGTGGAATCATCAGAGGAAATGAGGTCGAACGCGGCAATGGTGGTGGAGTACACTTAACTAATAACAGTAACTTTAATCTAACAGGCGGTGAGATTTCAAGCAACATAGCCAGCAACATGGGTGGCGGTGCATTTACATTTAATAGTCGAATTGTCATGACCGGAGGCGTTATTAGAAGCAATACTGCTAGAAGTGTTGGTGGTGGCGTTGGTGTTGGAGGAGGTTCAGGCAACAGTTTCTTTGACATGTACGGTGGCATCATCGGTGGCGAGCGTAATCAGACAGATGGAACTGGCAATACCATAAGCAACTCAAATCATGCACAGCGTGGCGGTGGTGTGCATGTTATGAATGGCATCTTCACATTGTATGGTACAGCACCAAAATTTATCATGGGTAACAACGCAGCGTATGGCGGTGGTGTGTACATTTCAAATACTAGAGGCGAAATGTATATGCATGAAGACACAAATAATTTGCATATTTTAGACAACAATGCTACTCGCTATGGTGGAGGAATTTTTACTGAAGCATATGTTTATGAAGATCCATTACCGGAGGGTGCATTTAATAACCTTACTGTCCGAGCAAGTACGATTTTTGCGGGAAATGTTGCAGGTACTAGTGCGGCAAGACCACCTGAAAACGCAACGGATGTTACGGATATAGAAGCTACTGACTATGTTTCGGTATCTGCTGTATCTCATCCGCTTAACAATTATGACATCAACTTCATAAACGCACTTTTATACGTGAGAAAAGAGGTTAAGGACGAGAAAGGAAACGGTTATGCAGCACCTGGCGAGATTTTAACTTACACAATAACGATACGAAATAACGGAAATGCAGTAGCAACGGAGGTAGCGGTAAAAGATGACCTAGAAACGATGCTTGCGCATATTTATGAACCAGTTGACGAAGATATTGTAATTATAACTGGGGCAAATAGTAATGTAACACTTCCGCAACTTATGGCAGGAATTGTAATAGAGAAGATTGAGGTTGGCGAAGCAATAACTTTAACGTTTGAGGTACAAGTTAGAAACGACCTTTATATTGGCTCTATCCAGCACGTTGATACTGTGCAATACCTTGTTAACACAGTGTCGGTGAATGACGAAGATACAAGTGTTACGATTCCGACAGGTGAACACAAAATATCAGTTAAAAAAGATGTTTTTGATGCAAATCGTGATGGCTTTGCACGTGCAGGGGAAGCTTTAACTTATGTAATATCGATAAGCAATGTTGGAAGTGCACCTGCCCTAAATACGACGGTAGTTGACGACCTTATAGGCATGCTTGATTATATTGATTTTCCGGCTGATACAGACAGGGTAATTGTTACAGGAACAAATATGAGCATTACGCTTTCTGATTTGATGGCTGGAATTACAATTCCACGAATTGATGCGGGAGATATAGTAACTTTAAGATTTACAGTGACAGTAAAAGAAGACCTTGAAATACTTAATTTTGATAAGATGCAGTATATTGTTAATACGGTGCAAGTAAATGACGAACCAACAAGTGTTGCGATTCCACTTGGTCAAGAAAATTTAGTAGTCACAAAAGATGTTACTGATGAAAACAATGATGGCTTTGCAAATTCAGGTGAGATGCTTACTTACACAATAACGATTACGAATAAAGGAAATGCACCTGCACGTCAGATAGAAGTAAGAGATGACCTTTCCGCAATGCTGGAATATATTTATATGCCAACAACGTCAGAAATGGTGGATGTAACTGGTGCGAATATAGATGTAGACCTTCCTGACCTTATGGCGGGAATTGAAATTCCTCGAATTAACGTAGGGGCTACAGTAACTTTTGAGTTTACAGTGACAGTTAAGGGAGACCTCGATGTAAATGCAGTTCAAAGTCTTGTAAATACAGTAGTAGTAAATGGCGAAAAGACAAGCAAGGAGATTCTTACAGGCGAACATAATTTAGTAGTTACAAAAAGCGTTTCTGATGCAAATAATGACGGTTTTGCAAACCCTAGAGAGGTTCTGACTTACACAATTACAATAACAAATATCGGAAATGCACCTGCATTTGGTGTAGAAGTAAGAGATGACCTTGCAGATATGCTTGATTATATTGTCACACCAACTAATGCAGATATTGTGACGGTTATAATTACAGATGAAGATTTAGATATAACTAGCACAAATATGAATATAACGCTTCCTGATCTTATGGCTGGAATTGAAATTCCTCGCATTAACGCAGGAGCTACGGTGACCTTAACATTTGATGTGACAGTAAGAGATAGAGATGACCTTGATATTGATTTTGAACAGGATGTCAATAATTTTGGGGATATAGTAAATACAGTAGTGGTAGATGGACAATATGAAACTGTGCCTATCCCAATCGGCACATATAATCTATCAGTGGCAAAGAAAGTTTCTGTTGAAAATGAAGATGGTGTTGCAATTCCAGACGAGATCCTGACCTACACAATTACAATTGAAAATATCGGAAACGCATCTGCGTTTTATGTAGAAGTACAAGATGAACTTACAGAAATCATTGATTATATTAATGCCCCAACAGATGTAGATACCGTAACTTTGAGATTTACGGTTTCAGATGAAGGTTTTCAGACAACGGTCGCTAATTTAGATGTAACACTTCCTGAACTAATGGATGGAATTGTTATAGATGAAATTGAAGCAGGTCAAACAGTAATCTTTGAATTTTCAGTAACAATTATAGAAAATTTTAACGTTGCAGATATTGATTACCTTGTAAACGTAGTAGTCGTAAACGAAGAATCAGCGGAAGCGAAGATTCCAACTGGTGAATATGACTTATCAGTAAAGAAGGAAGTTTCTGTTAAAAATGAAGACGGACTTGCAATTCCAGATGAGGTTCTGACTTACACAATTACGATAACTAATGCTGGAAATGCACCTGCGTTTGATGTGGAAGTAAAAGACAACCTTGCAGATATGCTTGAGTATATCAATGATCCAACAGATGTAGACATCGTAACTGTGACATTTGTAACTACAGATGAAGATTTAAATGAAACGGTTACAAATTTTGATTCAACTCTTCCGGAGCTTATGGATGGGATTGTGATAGATGGGGTTGAAGCAGGAGCTACAGTAACTTTAATATTTACAGTTACTGTTATAGAAGACCTTAACGTTTCCGAAGTTGAATATCTTGTAAATGCAGTGTTAATGAATGGCGAAGAAGCAAACGTGGAGATTCGGACAGGCGAACGACCAATCGACCCGCCAACTGATCCACCGACTGACCCACCAACAGAAGAAACGGACAGACCGGATGACAGGCCAGATGGCAATGGGTCGGATTCCAATGAATTTGGCACAGAGACAGGAATAACACCTAGTCCGTTTTCGCAATATCATATTGCATATCTCATAGGTAGACCAGACGGTACAATCAGGGCAAACGAAAACCTTGCACGTGCAGAAGCAACGACAATCCTTTTCCGACTTCTGGACAATGATTACAGAACGCAGATTTGGGAACAGCAAAACCCATTTGATGACGTGCTACTAGAAAATTGGTTTAACAATGCAGTATCTACGATGACAAATGAAGGTATTGTAATCGGATATCCTGACGGAACATTTAAGCCAAATGTATATATTACACGTGCCGAATTTGCAACTATTATTGCAAGATTTTTCGATGATTATGTTGAAAGACCTACTGCGTTTACGGACATAGATAGCAGTTGGGCAAGGGAATATATCAACAAGCTAGCGTATTTCGGATGGGTGTTTGGTGACGGTGATGGGAAGTTTAGGCCAAGCGATTTGATTACACGTGCCGAAGCGACTGCGATAATAAATCGAATGCTTCGCCGAGTTTTAGAATCTGTAGACGGGCTACTTGACGAGCAACATAGATGGCCAGATATGACAGACATAAATGTATGGTATTACTTATATATCCAAGAAGCCACACACAGCACAGAATATGAACGTTTGGCAGATGGAGAACATGTTAGATGGACACGGATTTTGCCATATGTAGACTGGTCTGTTTTGGAAAGACCTGACTCAAGACCAGAAGATATTTTCCAAGTTTGGATGCAATAAACTATCAAGTTTAGATGTAGTAAATTAACTATATTGACACACCTATCTGGGTATGATATAACAGATAGGTGTTGTTTTAAGTTTTTATGCAAAAAACAAACTATTAAAAAATGAAAGGCTGGATTTATTAGTATGAGTACTAATCTTGGACAGGAGAAGCAAGTTTGGAGTTCACGAAATATGTTCGTGCTTGCTGCCATAGGCTCTGCTGTTGGACTGGGTAATATATGGAGATATCCATTTACTGCATTTGACAATGGGGGAGGGGCTTTCCTTATCCCATACTTTATCGCACTTTTAACTGCGGGAATTCCGATACTGTTGCTTGAACATATCGTCGGTGCAAAATACGCAGGAGCGGCACCTGTTGCGTATGCAAGAGCACACAAAAAGTGGGAATTTCTGGGCTGGCTACCAACTATGGTTGCTGCTATGATTATTTATTATTATATTGTAATATTGGCGTGGGCGCTTAATTATATCCAATTTGCAGCCACTAGAGCGTGGGGAGATGACCCTACAGCGTTTTTTAGCCAAACATTCCTAAACGTGTCATCAAGTCCGTTTGATTTTGGTGGAATTCGTATTCCTATTGCGATAGCACTTTTATTTATTTGGGCGATAACTTATTTTGCTTGCTCCAGAAACATCAAAAAAGGACTGGAAATGGTTAATAAATTCCTACTTCCAGTTATGTTTGTTTCGATGGTAGTGCTTATGCTATATGGAATTTCACTTCCAGGTGCTACAGCTGGCTTAAATGCGTTGTTTACGCCAGATCTTTCAAGACTTTCAGACCCGACAATTTGGGTTGCGGCTTACGGACAAGTATTTTTCTCTGTAAGTGCGTGTATGGGTATAATGGTAACTTACGGTAGTTATCTTCCAAAGAAAACAGAACTTGTAAATACTGCGTTTACTATAGGTTTTGCTGACTCGCTCATGTCACTTATATCAGCTTCGGCGATATTTGGAATTTTAGGCTACATGGCTACAGCACAAGGCGTAGGAGTTGCTGACGTTGCAGCAGGTGGAGCAGGGCTTGTATTTATGGTTATTCCTGTTGCATTAAATCTAATGGGTAATGTAGGAGTAATTTTTGGCACATTTTTCTTCTTTGCACTTTTCATAACAGGATGGACTTCTTTCATAAGTCTTATGGAAGCATTTGTTGCACCGTTCGTTGTGAAATATAACGTGCCACGTAAGAAAGTATATGCAATTCTTTGCGTGTCAGGGTTCTTCATAAGCCTTATATATGCTACAAATTCAGGGCTACTACTTATTGGAATAGTTGGATTTGTACTGGATTATGCTCTATCTATTGGTGGACTGCTTCAATGTATTGCGGCGGCATACGTTATCAAGAACTTCCAAGCACTTAAAGCATTTGCAAATGAGAACGCAATCTTCCAGTTAAGAGGCTGGTATGACTTCTGCATCAAGTATTTCTTCCCTGCAATTGCACTTGCAATGACAGGATGTTGGATTAACAATGCTTTAGGCGGACGTGTTGCGGCTGTTAATTATCCACCGAGCGTACTTCTTGTATTCCACGGAGGAACTGTACTTATTATGTTAATTGCCATAGTGTACTTCACAAAGACACCTTGGAGAACGCAAATATTTGAAGATAAAGCTTAGTTTTATAGCCTTTAAATTAAGGCTAATGGAGGAATAAGATATGACAGGAATTTCGATATTCTTTATGCTTTTTGGATTTTGTTTCCTCGGAGGCGGATTCATCTGGACACTGCATAACGCTATGAAGCATTCCAAGAAAGCAGAAAAATAAATGTTGCACCAGAAAGTCACCGGCTTGAATTTTGAGCGGTGACTTTTTTGCAATAAAAAATAACAGCTGATTTAGCAAAGGAAGGAGCTATTACCATGGATAGAATTAAGACAAAAATCCACAATTTTGAGATTAGATTTGCAAAAGAAAATGACGTAAAATTAGTATTACAGTTCATAAAAGATTTAGCAGAATACGAAGAAATGCTAGACGAAGTCATTGCGACAGAGGAATTGCTTAAAGAATGGCTTTTTGAAAAAAATAAAGCAGAAGTAATTATTGGGGAACTTGACGGAGAGCCAGTAGCCTTTGCACTGTTTTTTCATAACTTCTCGACATTTTTAGGCAGAGCAGGGATATACCTTGAAGATTTGTATGTAAATCCTGAAGTTAGAGGTAAAGGAATTGGTAAAATAATGCTGAGCCAGCTTGCAAAGATTGCAGTAGAGCGAGGTTGCGGAAGACTAGAGTGGTGGTGTCTTGATTGGAACAAGCCGAGCATAGACTTTTATTTGTCACTCGGAGCAGAGCCGATGAAAGACTGGACAGTTTATAGAATCGCAGGAGATACTTTGAGTCAGCTTTCAAGAGATTAGCTTGTAATTTCAATGGTTTTGGGATAAAATCAAAATAGGTTAAGTGGTTTTGGGGATATTAGATTATGAGCAAGTTAAAAACTATCCGCCAATTTACATTTGGCGAAGAAGTAGGAAATTCAATAACTCACGGTGTTATGGCGATGATAACATTGTGCGGTATCGCACCAGTGGCAATCAATGCTTTTGTTAGGAGCGGCGTGCTTGCAGCTGTCGGCACATCTATATTTATGTGTTCGATTTTCCTGATGTTTATGTCTTCGGCGCTATATCACAGCATGGCTTTTGATACTCGGCACAAAAATGTCATGCAGATTCTTGATCATATATTTATTTACGTTGCTATCGCGGGTAGTTATACACCTATTGCACTTTCTGTAATCGGTGGTGTTGCTGGTATAGTCGTCGCATCTTTGCAATGGGCGATGGTAATATTCGGCATCCTTTATAAATCAATTGCTAAGCGAAAAATCCCAAAGATATCTCTCACCATATATCTCGTTATGGGCTGGTCGATAGTGTTCGTATTACCGTTGTTCATAAGACATGCAAGTTTAGGCATGCAGTTGCTTTTGCTTGGCGGTGGTATATTTTATTCCGCAGGTACATATTTTTATTCAAAACAAGAGAAGAAATTTTTCCACATGATTTGGCATTTCTTTGTAATGCTTGGCGCAGTTTGTCACTTCCTTGCGATACTGTTGTTTTTGTAGTTAAATATAGAAAAAATCAATCCGCCCAAAATTCCAAACACAGCGATAATGATGTAAACGTGCTGCAATGTGAAAATTCCTGCTAGAAGTGCATAAATTAAACTAAAGCAAATCATTGCTATGTTTTGCCCGACGCTATAAAACGACATGACTGTTGCACGCCCTTCTTCCTTAATCTCGTCTTGCAAAACATTTATTAACAAAATTTCCGACGCGGTCATAATCATGAACGAAAGCCCGAAAATCAAAATAGCGTACTTGTTCCAAAGTAGCCCGAAAACTGCAAGAATTACACAAGCGAAAACATTAATCAAAAATATTTGATTTACAGAAGAAATCTTTTTTTGAACTATTGGAGCTAGAAGGTCACCAAAAGCTATGAAAGCAAATCGCACAGTCATAATTACGCTAACCCATACTCTATTTAGTTCAAAATCGTTGATAATGAGAGCATCAAATTCATCAAGATAATGCATTAGACTTACGAAAAGCACTAAAAACAAAATAGAAATAAGAGCAAGCCTGCTTTCTTTGATAAAGACGAGGGCTTCTTTGAGTGTAGCGAAAAAACCGACATTATTTTCTTCGCTAAGCTTTTCGGAATAGAAGTTTCTTTCGCGAATTTGTAAAGCAAATATCACATTGACAAAGCACATTACCGCAGAGATTATGGCGATTGTTTCTATGCTTATAAAAAGTACAAGTACACCCGCTGAAATAATTCCAGCAATCATGCCTATGTTTGCGTAGAACTGGGCTTTTCCATACACTTCTGCAAAACTTTCTTCGCTTCTGTCGCTTTTTAGATTGTCATAAATAAGCCCTTCTTCGGTTCCAGAAGTGAAAGCTCCAGCAATCGCCCAAAAAACAAAACCAAGTGCGAACATAAAAAACGTATGTGAAAAAATCCATATTACAAAGCAAAGCCCTTGCAATATCGGTGCTATAGCAAGCATGTTACGCCTATTCCACCTGTCAGCCAAAATTGCAGCAGGGATTTCAAACACTATTGCGAACACACTCCAAAGTGCGATGAGTAGGGCGATGTCAGTAATCGACTTTCCTCTATCGATAAACAGTATCGTATAAAAGGCGTAGATTGGCAAACACTGGCTGATAAATTTGTAAATATATAAAGTTTTGACGTTAAATTTGTTCATGGATTTCATACTCTTTCGGCAATTTTATACTTTTGAAGTTGATTTAAAACAACTCTTACATTATAGTCGATTTTTGGATTTTTTTCAACGAAAGAGGATGTGACATTTGGTCAACTGATAAATTCGGTTACACTTTTTTGGATTTGCTTAAACAGGTCGAAAAAAATGTAAAGGAAATTCAAGAAAAACTTGACAATTCAACTAAAATATTGTTATACTTTAGACAAACTATATATAAATGTAAGAAAATATATACTCATTGCGGACTTGATTTGCAATCAAATTGTGCTAAGTGGGCTTGCATATAGCCATTTGTATATGCATTGAAACTTCGGAGGTGTTCAAATGAAACGTAAATCTAAAACGCTAAAAACGCTTATAGCGTTAATACTCATCGTTAGCTTGGTAATAAGCATACCTGCAATTACCCCAGTGTATGGCTCTGTTACAGTTACTGGACAAATTCCGATAACTGGCGGTGCACCTTGGAGTATTGAGAACGGTACGCTTACTATAGGCGAAGGTTTGTTTCGCGGTCTTTCAAACAGTCACTGGCTTCCTTATAATGCACTTATCCAAAATATAGTAATCGAAGGCCCAATAACAGGCAGTAATAATAATTCATTTCGTAGTATGTTCCATAATCTAAATAATGTCCAGACTATCACAGGTCTGGAAAATATCAACATGAGCAACGCTACTCGTGTGGATAGTATGTTCCGCGGCATGACAAGCCTAACTTCCATAAGCGGTATAGAATATTGGGATACCGGCAACGTTACAACCTTTGCTCATATGTTCCGTGATACAGGTAATCTCGAAATAGTAGATGTGTCAAATTTTGATACCTCCAGCGCAACATCTTTTAACTCTATGTTCCGCCAAGCTATAAGTATACAAGAAATCGATGTATCAAACTGGGATACTCGCAATGTAACAGCTATGTCAAATATGTTTCAAAATGTCACGGTATCAGAGCTTGATGTGTCAAACTGGAACACCAGCAATGTAACAAATATGACTAGCCTATTTAATGGTGCAAGAAACTTGGTAGAGCTTGACGTGGCAAACTGGGATACCCGCAACGCGACAACTATTCAAAGTGTATTTGCAAATATAGGTGCGAATCTGCCTGCAGAAGCCCCTTTAATCTTAGACGTCTCAAATTGGGACACTAGTAATGTCACTACTATGATTAGCGTATTTAATGGCGTACACCGAGTAACCGAGCTAGATGTGTCAGGTTGGGACACTCGTAATGTAACAAACATGGATAGTATGTTTTTAAACACTCATTCATTAGAATATTTAGATGTAACTGGCTGGGATACCTTTGCTGTAACATCTATGAACCAAATGTTCCGTGAAGCAAGAAGCTTAACTAACCTAGATGTGTCAGGCTGGAATACATCAAATGTAACAGGCATTGGGCGTATGTTCCAACATACCCATGCTTTAACAGAATTAGATGTTTCCGGCTGGGATACTACTCGTGTAACTCGTATGGATCTTGTGTTTAACAATTCCGCTGTAACTGAGTTAGATGTGTCGGGCTGGAATACAGTAAATGCGACAGCTATGAACGGAATGTTTCAAGGTGCAAGTAATTTAACTGCCCTAGATACATCAGGTTGGAACACCGGCAATGTTACGACTATGCTAAGTATGTTTAATGGTGCCAGTAGTTTGACTACCATAGGTGATACTTCCGGTTGGAATACCGCAAATGTAACAAATATGCAAAGTATGTTTAATGGTGCAAGCAGACTTACTGCCATAGATACCACAGGCTGGGATACAGGACGTGTAACCACTATGACAAGTATGTTTCACACTACGACTGCTTTAACCAGTATAGGTGATACTTCCGGTTGGGATACTTCTCGTGTAACCAGTATGGACAGAATGTTCAATGGTGCTAGTTCCCTTGTCAACTTAGATGTGTCAGGCTGGGATACGGTTAATGTAACGATTATGAGAGAAATGTTCCTAAACGCCAGTAGCCTTACATACCTAGATGTGTCAAACTGGAATACAGGCAACGTAACTCTGATGAATTCCATGTTTAGGAATGCCCGATCAGTACCGACCTTAGATGTGTTTCATTGGGATGTTCGCAATGTGACACTTATGAATAATCTGTTTAGAGATGTGCGTAGTGTAACAGAGCTTGATTTATCTCGTTGGGATACAGGTAGCGTTACCACTATGGAAAGCATGTTTTATGATGCTATAGGCTTAACCACGTTAAATGTATCAGGCTTAGATGTAAGTAATGTAGTCAATATGATGAATATGTTCCGCAATGTAAACCAAGTAGAAACGATAGACGTGTCAGGCTGGGATACTTCTAACGTGAGTCATATGGGTGCTATGTTTCAAGATACTCATAGTCTTGCCAGTTTAGTTTTATCTAGCTGGAGTACAGCAAGTTTAAATAATGTAGCTAATATGTTTCTTAGAGCCAACTCGCTTAGTCGTATCCATTTTGGTGAAAACTTTGTAAATATGCCACTTGGGCAAAACCCTGCTCTGCTTCGTAGAAATGCGACACCGATATATACAGGGCTTTGGCTTGATATTACCCCTCCGGGTGGACAGCCTGCTATATCTTCAGCAGGATTATATCCTGCTAACGCAATTCCTCCTCACGGTGCCAATGACCCTACCGGTGGATTACTGCCTACAGCTGGCGGTGGACCTATTAGATCAGGTATTTGGGTTTGGCAATACGAGGAAGGCGTAGTAATGCTAACTGTAGATGGCGTATACACTTTCCCAAATAGTGCATTAGATTACGAGCCTCTTGAACCTCTTGTGGTAGCAGTAGCTAACGCTGGCAGAACTCAAATAGAATTACCACTTACCGTTGTGCTTTCCGGCGAAAATGCAGATGCTTTTGAGCTGGTAGTAAACATAGACAATCTTCCTGCCAGTGGTGTAATCGAGGTAGGAAGTTCACTGGCAAATGCTTTTACGATAGTGCCTCGTCACGGACTAAATGCAGGAACTTACACTGCAACTTTGACTGTAAGTGGTGAGGGTATCAATACAGAAGTGGTGGACATTAGTTTTACCGTACTTCCTAACTCCATCGAAGAAGCAGTATTCCAATTTACCGATGCGGTATTTAATGGAAACCCACATACTCCTAGTATAAGAGTTAGTTTGCATGGCGAACTTTTGACAGAGGGCGTGGATTTTGAGATTGTTGAATGGATTAACAATACCAATGCAGGCAATCCTAACTCCGCAAACCCACCGTCTGTAAGAATAGTAGGTATCGGCAACTTTGAAAGAGCAGGTAGTGAAGCCATAGGCACTTTCACTATTCGCCCTAGAGTGGTTGGAGTTAATGTTCCAGCTGCATTCAGAATGCAAAAGGTATATGACGGTACTGTTTCTGCTGAACCTGCTGTGCATATGCCTGCAAACTCAAGGCTAACGTTTACAGCAGTGTCAGGTATGTTAAATTCAGGTACCATTGGAACTGACGGAAACCTAATGGACGTTCGTTGGGCAAGCGTGGCTGACTTTACAGGAGCATTTGTTTCCACTACCCATGAAACTTCTTTGCTGGGACTTTATCTTGTGAGCAACAATCCTGAATTCCCTTATGTGCATCTTAACTACGAGTTAGAAGTGGGGATGCTGGGAGAAATTGCAGCCCATATTACCACTGCTAGTTTGCCTGCCCAAACAACTTTAGAACACAATGTGATGACGGGTACAGGGCGGACAATTTTTATCCCTTTGAGTGCAATCATACCTGAACTTTCCGCACCAAGACAATTTGGAGCTATCGAAGAAGTCGAAGAACTTAACTTTGTAGCAGGGTCTGTGGCTGCCGATGCAGTAGTTTCTGGTAACTATTTAGTTGTAACCACAAATGCAAGCAAAGTGATAGGCGATACTCAACTCGTCACCGTGAGATTTACTACCCAGAACTTTGGGAATGTAGATGCGAGAGTTTTATTAACAGCGGTAGATGGATTATTTAATATTAGTTATGAATTTACAAACATTCCTGTAGGGGTACCAAGTGTACCGCAGGTTCGTATAGGTATTGCAGAGAATAATAAGACTGCAACGGCAGTAGCTTCACCGATTTCTGGTACAAATAATGGCTCGCTCGGATATTGGGTATTTACAGGCTGGAGTACAGATACTGACGGAGTGACTTTGCAAGGCACTGCTCCAAATCAGACATTTACCATGCCGATAAGCGATGTACATTTTACAGGGGCTTGGGAGTTTATTACTGCCGGCGAAAGCCGCATAACTTATGGGTTCTTCGGTGGTGCAGGTGTGCCTGCAGGAGTTACAGCACCGGTAGGACGCAACGAGTATATAGGGCAAATAAATGTAGATGTAACTGCAATGACTTCACCTATTTCAGGTACACACAACAACGTGCCAGGCACTTGGACATTTAGTGGATGGAGTACAGAAAATAGCGATGTAACTTTGGCAGGTATCGCGCCAAACCTTACATTCACTGTACCTGATAGCGATGTACTTTTTACAGGACACTGGATATTTGAAGCAAATGCCACTCGCCAAATCACCTATGCATTTAGTGGTGGTGATGGACAGCCGATAGGCACCCCTACCAATCGCTGGATTGTAGCGGGTATAGAAGGTGTATCGGCAACGCTTATAGAATCTCCTGTTACAGGTGTTCGTGCAGGTATACCAGGGACATGGACATTTAGCGGCTGGACTACGACGAGCAATGGAGCAAGTGGTGTTACAGCATTTACAATGCCTGACAACAATGTAGCATTTACAGGATTTTGGACATTTGCACCAAATCCAACTCGTCAAATAACATATGTGTTTCTTGACGAAGGATATGGAATTCCAACAAATATAAATACACCTAATTCTCGCAGCATAGTAGCAGGAATTACGAATATATCTGCAACTAACGTGACATCGCCTGTTACGGGTACTCGTAATAACGTGCTCGGAGCATGGACATTTAGTGGCTGGAGTACAGAGAGCTATGGAGCAAGTGCATATACAGCATTTACAATGCCTGATAATAATGTGACGTTTACAGGCCACTGGACGTTTGAAACTGCAAACTTCAATGTTTTATTCACTTTAAATGGCGGTACCCTTGTAAGTGGTGTTTTAACGCAAACAGTGGCTTATGGCGAATCTGCTGTCGCTCCGATTTTAAGTCGTGCAGGTCATAATTTTACAGGATGGGTGTCAAACCCCGCTGGAATAGATTATAGCAATATCACAGGGAATGTAACATTTACAGCACAGTGGACAGCGAGAATGTTTAATGTCGCTTACGAAGTTACAGGCAATGAGCCTTATCCCGTGAGTAATATGCCAACCACACCGCAGGAAGTGCAAGAGGGCACTACAAATGTGGCAGTAGCAGGGCATCCAACAACTACAGCTACAAGAGATGCAGACAACCGGCTTGGAACGTGGACATTTAGTGGTTGGAGTACGAACTCTGCTGGTGTAACTTTAACAGGCACGGCTCCAAATCAGGCATTTACAATGCCAAATAATGATGTAGCGTTTACAGGAAGCTGGACATTTGCTGCTTCTGAATTTGAAGTTAATTTTGACTTAAATGATGGTGATCAAGATTGCAGTGTTGACCTTACGCAAAGCGTGAGTTACGGTGGAACTGCCACATTACCACAAGTGAGCCGCACGGGCTATAGCTTTACTGGGTGGGTAGCAAATCCGACAAGCATAGATTATGATAATATCACAGGAAATGTGACGTTTACTGCACAGTGGACAGCAGCGATATTTAATGTCACTTTTGAAGTAACAGGCGATGAGCCAGAATCTGTATCAAACATGCCAGACTCACCACAACAGGAACAAGCGAGCGATATTGTATTTGTATCGTTCCCAACAACTACCTCTACTACGAACGATGAGGGGACACTTGGAACGTGGACATTTAGTGGTTGGAGTACGAACTCTGCTGGTGTAACATTAACAGGCACGGCTCCAAATCAGGCATTTACAATGCCAAATAATGATGTAGCGTTTACAGGAAGCTGGACATTTACGCAAGATGATATTCGCGACATTGACTTTAGCATTGCAGGCAGTCACACATTCCCATCGGCACAACAAGGATTTGGCCCGCAAGACGCACTTTCTGTAACTATGACAAACACAGGAAATGTGCCGACAGGAGAACTTACGATTACTATAGGTGGTGCAAATTCAGATAGCTTTATGATTGCTATAATGGCTTCTATTGCAAGCATTGATATAGGACAAAGTGCAAGCTTTACAATCGTACCAATAACAGGACTTAGCGTTGGCACACATAATGCTACGATTACTGTAACAGAAACAATAGGCAGCGAAGTTATAAGCACGCAATCATTTGACGTTAGCTTTACAGTAACAGCACAAGAAAACGGAACAGGCACAGGTGACAACGGTGGAACAGACGACACTGGCGGAACTGGAGACACTGGCGGAACTGGAGACACTGGCGGAACTGGAGACACTGGAGATATTGGCGACCACGTTGGACTAGACCCTGAGCCATAACCTGAACCAGATTTGCCAAGTGATGAAGAAGAAAACGGATACGAGAATGGTTACGATATCGGATATGACAACGGTTATGGTAACGATTATGGCGATAGCCACGACTATGGTTACGGTTACGGCTCAAGAGACACGTTAGCCCCAAGAAATCCGATAACGCCACCGACAAATGGCGGGGGCGTTATCATGAGCGAAGATGGCAGATGGCTTGCAATAGACAGTCAAGGAGTACCTCTTGGAGAGTGGATATGGGACGAATATCATGAAGTTTGGGTATTTGAAGAATTCACACAACAAAACGGTCTACTTGGAGTTATTCCACAGACAGGTCTTCCAGATAACACTATGAACTGGCTTCTTCTTGCATTCGCAATGTTTATGATGTTTGCAATAGCAACAAGAAGATTTGAAGCACAGGATTTGCAATAACTAACATTTTGAACCGGTGAGAAAATCCTCACCGGTTTGTTTATGAAATTATGAAGTTTACAAAAATATTTTTTCATCCATGTATTGACAGCCGTTATCTAATATGATATTATACTGAAAGTTTGAGCATACGTTTACAAATTTTGATTTGGAAATACCAAATTCGATACACTAGATGATAGGGGAAACAGAAATGAGAGTTCACAAAAAAATACAAATTGAATCTCAAAAAGTCACAGCAATTGACGTTAGCTTCGACATCAAAAATATATTTGTTTTTTAAATCTTCCTTACAATTGGGAGATTTTTTTTATTGATACAAGGAGGTTATGTATGTTAAAAGGAAAAAGCTTATTAGAACCAATGGATTTTACGGTAGATGAATTTGAGGAAATTTTTGCCTTGGCACAGAAAATTATTGAGGAGCCGGAAAAATACTCACACGTTTGCGATGGAAAGCTTTTGGCTACACTTTTTTACGAGCCAAGTACAAGAACGAGATTTAGTTTTGAAGCGGCGATGCTTAGGCTTGGCGGTCAAGTAATCGGATTTTCAGAACCAAATTCAAGTGCTGTTGCAAAAGGCGAAAGCATAGCCGACACTATCAAGACAGTTGCATGCTACAGTGATATTGCAGTCATGAGGCATCCAAAAGAGGGTGCTCC
>Ga0123355_10004695_pt1 | contig 19891 bp, 16 predicted proteins | sample TergutEmb28metaG_3_FD_89872 | JGI IMG/M metagenome (GOLD analysis project Ga0123355, IMG submission 89872) | Embiratermes neotenicus P1 segment gut microbial communities from Petit-Saut dam, French Guiana - Emb289 P1 | ecosystem: Host-associated > Arthropoda: Insects > Digestive system > Gut ...
ACATCCCCCGCGCAGTAGGCCAAAGGATGTCCGTCGGCCTTATAAGCCCCCGCGGCGTAGTAGGCTTTAATGGCAACGAGCTGTTTGACGGCCTTATCATTGTAGGTGTGGATTACTATTACCGAAATCAGGTAGTAACCTGGTCTCGGATGTATGTTGATACAGCCCCTCCTAATGGGCGTATAACCAACCCGCCGTTTACTTTATATGCCGGCATGTTGAATTTGTCTGCAGATGATGCGGCTCCTTGGGAAGGTGACGGCTGCGGGCCGTACTGTTTAACAGAAAACCCTGGCGGGGATGATTGTGGTGAGTATAGCGAAAACTATAACGGCCATCAGGTGCGATTAACCGCCTTGGGGTATCATGATGCATGGACGTGTATCACGATAGACCAAGTAAGCCAAATAGGAGATGGCCGTGTCCTGATTCGTGTACCAATGCGTAGAGCACCTATTGATAACCTAGTGCTGGCCTTGCATAACGACAGTGCCTCGATCAGCGAAAATGACGATCTCCAGCCCCGTATCCCCAATGGCAGAGAGCCGCAGGCATTTAATGACACCCACCCTCGTTTTCTTGATTCTTTAAACAACCCTACAAACGCTGCCCCCCTTGGTGGATATGCCCTCCCGCCTCTTACAAATGAGCGGAGCCAAGCAGTTCCACGCCACCATATTCAAGGCGGTGTGACTCCTCCGGTTTATGCACACTATGATGTCAGCGGTTCTTATTGGCATGATTTGCTAAGAGGCCAGGCTAATGGTTTTACCACAGAATCTTTGACACTGATACACAGTGCTATCGAAAACCCATACAACGAAAATCCATCGCCGCAAAATCCCTTTATTGTCCGGATTGGTATGCGGGATATCGACCTTCCCGACATGCCTCTAAGAATTGTGCGTGTATTTGAACACGCAGATGAAGAGCTTGAAGACGGCGATATATACCTCAACATACCTCATGGCGGGCGTGCCGGTAATAATACACCGGCGATGTCGTTTACCAGCGGCACCGACCAACGGTTTACAGTTGAGCTTCGCAATCCCGATGGTATATCCCACAGCAGTGGAAATGACCCTAGGATTATTGCCGGTGCCACCGCACTGCTTACTCAGGCGGATCTATCTACTGCCGGACCTGCCACATTAGCTCAAATAAATAATAATGGTGGCACCACTAATAATGATGCTAATAGAAGATCCAGTACCCATTGGTGGCTGTTTGACGTCACAGAGTATACCGAGGTAAGGGTCATTCCCCTTCCTAACTTGCCAATCTTAAGCCCCGCCGGCGGCAGCATTAACGCCGATGGTGAGATCACCGGTAATGGCGGTAACTTAACGCGCTCGTTTAGGCCATCGGAATGGATGCCCCTTGGTGACCTCATCGAGTGGACTAATGACGGTGACGAAAGCGAAGCCGATCACCAGGACCCGGAACGCATCACCGTGCCAATAGAGTATGAGACTACAAGAAGGGTAGCGGTTGTTGAATATCATATTATTATTGAAGGGCAACTACATGATCTCCGTATTCCTATTCCTAACTCTACTTTGCATGTACTTGCGGATGTAGGACTTGATGCTTTAGAGCCCAGGGCGCAGACGATGTCCCCTGCTGGCTCCGGCATCTTCCCCACCGTTAGGTTTATAGACGGCGAAGAAGCAGAGGCAGCGGCAACCGGATGGAGTACGGAACGGGAAGTGCTATCCGAATTACACCCCGGCGATGAAGATGATACGATATACATCGAACTTACCAGAAACCCGTTGGCGCGTATATATGGCTTCGTGCTAAGCGATTCTATGTTGGCGACACCGGAAGTGTTGAAGTATATAAACGGTGCAACAGTAAATGTAATATGCCGAACTTCGGGCGAGGTAATAGCCACGACACAAACTGCAGCTGCAACCCCATCTCGTCGAGGTTTCTTTGAAGTATTCCTGCCTGATGGCACCTTCCCCGGCAGCTACTTGGTGGTGGCATCACACCCTACACTTGGCTTTGGCACATCTGTACCCTCTCCGGTAAATATCCCAGCAGGCGGCGACAATGCCCGTGTTAACATCTTCTTGGGGAATCCCGGATACTTCCCGATTTTTGTCAGAACCTTTGATATGGCGGGTAACAACATTAGCAGCACATGCTCGGCAGTCTTAACTTACAGCCTGCCTACATCGCCGCGTACGTCGGTCTATGATTCGCCGTACAAGCTCATTATGGTGAGAGGGGCGGCGGCAGACAGAGCTAGCTGGATAAACGGTGATATAACGGTAAGTAACAGTGCGGGAATAGTGGGGCAGGTAAATATTCAACAATATTTAGATGACTATCCTTTGCACAATCCGCTGGCGACCCGCTATAACTTTTTGCTTATAACTATAAGGGCCGGCACTCCCGACTGGCGACGGCTTAATAACGCAATCAATGCCGTAACTAACCCCCCGGACAGAATTATCATACACCCAAGAGGCACAACAGGTGTGCCCGAGATTGAGATAGTCGGCGGTGTAAGAATCTTTAACCTGATAATAACCGACGAAGGCGATGGGAATACCATCACCACGGTACCTATTACATCACCAACAGCCGACTCCTTAAATCCCCATCGTATCCGCGTTAACCGGCAGGTATCTGTGGAGGCGGCACCCAGTGCAAACATTAGACTTCTAATGGCTGTGCCACAAACTGCCGACGATGATGAAATTTACGCACGGACATATGCCGACCAATGGCTTACAACTAACTACACTCCTGGCCGTCATTTTGTAGTTGACGCAAACGGCGTGTTTACCATAGGCGGCGGTACAGGCACGATACAGGTACACGGGAACTCTCACAATAACCCGCCGCCTCTGCCGGCCAGACCTGCACAGGTAACAGGCCAGACAACTATGCCGGCACTTGTGGCAAGCGGTGTAGATAGGCGCGGTGGTATTAATGTAATCGGTGGGGGGCATTTGATATTAGAGAATGGTGCTTCTGTAAGAAACAGCAGGGTTAGTGATAGTGGCGACCACAATACCGGCGGCGGCGGGGTGTTTTTAAGCAACAGTACTTTAACACTTAGAAGCGGTAGCCGTATTTTTAACAACATGGCAAGAGTAAATGGCGGTGGTGTGCTAGCATACGGCGATGCCAGCAGGATACACATGCACAGCGGCGCAGAAATACACAATAATTCCGCACTGTTTGCCTGGGGTTGGAACCAAACCGAAAATAATTCCGGTATATGGAACGCATCCCCGGCTGACTTACATGGAGGAGGAGGCATACGCCTTAACTCTGCGGGTAGATTTTATATGCATGGCGGTTTAATCCATAATAACAGCGCACATCGCGGCGGCGGTGTTCGCACACATGGTGCTTCAATTTTTACTATGAACAACGGCTTAATTACAGAAAACCGAGCCGGATGGGATGGGCCGACAGGGTTCTTTTTAGCAACCGAGATCTCCGGTAATGGAGGTGGTGTGCTTGTCGAGGGTACAGCCCTGGGCGGTGCCCTGACTGAGACAACTGCTACAGCCCGCTTCTTTATGAATGGTGGCAGTATTTACGATAACACAGCCAGAAATATGGTAGGCGGCGTTTATTTACGTACTAACTCGCTTATGATAATGCGTAACGATGCGGCAGTTGAAAATAACAGGGCTTTATCGCATCACAGCGGTGGTGTATGGGTTCATTCTCGAAGCCGCTTAGAGATGCATAATACTGCCAGTGTATATGATAATACATCTGTAACCGGAGCCGCCGGGGTTCGTGTTGAAAGTGAAAACAGTCGTATAATTATGAATAATAACGCTATGATTAGCGGCAATACAGTTACCGGTACTAATCCAGATTACTCCAGCGGCGGCGGCGTCCGTATAATGGGTGCGGCCTATGGGGAGATGCACGGCGGCACTATTTTAGGCAACATAACCGAAAATGGTTTTGGTGGCGGCGTTTGGGTTGGCGGTACTTTTACAATGACAGCCGGAACGATTACAGATAATGAAGCAAACGGCACCGTAAACAGTGCAGCGTTTGGAAACAACGGCGGCGGCGGCGGTGTACAGCTGCACGGCGCAAACGCCCATTTCATTATGACCGACGGCGTAATCATGAACAACGATGCCGCGCGAGATGGAGGCGGTGTACACATAGCTCCGGCGTCCGTAGGTGGTAATGGCGGAACATTTGATTTCCGTGGAGGCGTGATAGGTGACACGGTAGGTCATGATGTAGATGGAGAAACCGTGTTTAGAGGAAACAGAGCCCAAAACGGCGGCGGTATTTTCTCTGTGCGCGGCATAGTAAACATGTTAAATCACGCAGACAACGGTAATAACAACACAGGCCGGATTTACAACAACGAGGCCGTTGGCAATGGCGGCGGTGTATATATATTCGAAGGCGCGGCGGCAAGGGCATTTAGAATGCAGGGCAGCGGTGCTATTAGGTACAACCAAGCCGGAAATAATGGTGGCGGTGTATTCCTTAACACCACCTCTACATTTGCCTTTTATAGTGGTACAATCGGTCATAACGAGGCCACTAATGGTGGCGGTGTACATGTATCCGGTGCCGCGGCAAGCTTTGAACTGCGCAATAACACAACAAAGTTAATCACCCGTAACATTGCCAGAACAGACGGCGGCGGCGTTTGGGTTGGTGACGCTACTAATACTCGAATGTATATGCCAGAAGGTGCCGGAGGTCTCCAAATAACCCATAACCGTGCCGAAGGCACTGGCGGCATGGGTGGCGGTATCTTTACGGCAAACCATGGCGGCTATCCCGACCCACTGCCTACAACCGCACCCGGAAGAGCTGTACACTACCAAAACCTTACGCTTAATCCAGGAACGCGGTTTTCTGATAACTCTGCAAGCTTTACAGCAGTACCCCCATCAAATGCAAACACTACAGGGGTATTGCCAAACATCAACTGGGCTCCAGGATTCTTATCACCGACATCACCGCACCCAGGAAGCTTCCACCCCCTTAATAACGACGATATAAACTTTGGAGGCGATGAAATAGACTTTTCCTTTATAAAAGTTTATGGAGCTCAAAATGTGCGGAGACCCGGAGTAGTTTTCCACCTAGAACGCTGGGAATTGTGCCCCACTGAAGGTGTCCACATTTGGAATCATGTAGATACCGATACCAGCTCAAGCACAGCACCCATTGGAGAAGTAAGCTTTAAGCTAACTTTGACCGGCACATACAGGTTAATAGAGTTTTCGGTACCTGCTGACTCTATGATTATGTTGCCTCAAGGTTATTGGGCCATCCCAATAGTGGCAGGGGTGGCGCAAATCCCGGTACGATCTAACACAAATATTCCTAATTTTATAATGGGTGTGCCCTTCGGTGGCTTGGCATTTTCTGATTATCATTATTATATTGGTAACGCACCCGATAACGTGCTTTATGATGAGCCGCAAGATTTGGCACATGACGAGGAGATTTATGGCGTTATTGGTGATGCACCCACCTATATCGACATAATGCCACTTAACAGTGTGTTAATGCTGCCTAACGAACTATATGTACGCTTCGATTTCCTAAAAACCGATCATGGGATATATAGAGCCCCACGGCCTGAGGTTAACCTGCTGGAGGGTGCCGAGTTTAGGATATTCCGTGCACCTGTAGCAAGCGTTACCGCCAGCACAGGCTTGGTGACACTTGATGCATCCAACGTGCCAAACGCACCCTGGGGGCCGGTTCCGGCTAAAGACATTATACGCTTAACAAGTACTAACAACCCCAGTGAGCCGGTAGCCTTTAACATGGATCCAAGATATGTGTACCAATTAGTAGAAGCTGTGCCACCCGCAGGCTTTAGACGTCCGGGCGGACAGTGGCGGATACGGGTTGTTGGCGGTGTAGTTCCCCCACCTGAAATCATAACAGAGGACGGCGCGTTCACCACCCCTGCTTTTAGGATGTTGTGCATCTGCCCCGACGCAGGTACTCCCGAGTGCATTGAAGAAGAAAGAAGATATTTAAGCAATCACCCTGAGTTTGACTTGCCGCTGGCTGGCGGAACAGGTGTACCGAAAATATACACCATAGCCGGTTTGATGTTCTTGGCTATTGCAGGTGTCGGGATTTATGCTGTAATAATTCGCAAGCGCAGGTTTGCATATGCAAGCAACTATGTTGTTAGAGGTAGTAGAGTAAGTGGCAAGGATGCGAAAGATGCGAAAATACATTTTAACAAGGCTCGCAGACTGCCATGGCGCATGTAAGCAAGTATAGAAACAGGCAGGGGCGGTTGTATCGCTTCCTGCCTGTAAATATGGGCTATATGGGTCTAAAGCTTATGAGGAGGCTAATATGCCAGCACCATTGTCAAATGATTTGCGTGAACGCATAATGCGCGCATACAATTCCGGTAAGCCAGTAAAAGAGATAGCAGCACAGTTTTATGTTGGGCAGGATTCCATCTACAAGCTTGTCAAACGGGTAAGCGAAACAGGCAGCATAAACCCTCTGCCTCTTAACAACGGCCGTAAACCAAAGCTAAGCACCGAGCAAATGATGAAAATACAACAGCTGGTTTACGCTCAGCCGGATATAACTTTGGCCGGGCTAATTGATGAGCTTCAGTTACCGATAACCGCATCAGCTCTGAGTAAAATAATCCGCTTCAAGTTGGTGCCTGGGCGGAAAAGCATTAGACGTACTAAAACTGTGCGGACATCATAACTAATTGTTAATTCGTTCATTCATATTTGGCGATTACCTTCATTAGACTCTGTGGAGAATCTTGTTCAGTAGCATATCCTTTGTAATTTGCGCCTTTAGCGCATCTAAGCTCTCAAACCGCCGCTCTGGCCTTATGAAATGCAAAAATTCTACGCGTATATGTTTGCAATATAGCTCTCCGCCATTAAAGTCCAGCAGATGGGTTTCTACAGAGCGGGGAGCTTTTTGATTTTCTACTGTTGGGCGTTTGCCTACGTTGGTTATGCCCTTGTAGATATGGGAATCTATTATGATGTGGGTGCCGTATACTCCGTCTTGGGGGAGGAATTTGTTCTCTTCGGGGTACAGGTTTACTGTGGGGAAGCCTATAGTGCGGCCTAGCTGTTGGCCTGGGGTTACCTTTCCCATTACGAAAAATGGGTAGCCCAGTAGGCTACAAGCTTCGAGGAATTTATTTTCGGATAGTAAATTGCGGATTGCTTGGGTGCTGGTTTTATCTTCGGCCAAAGGAGTCCCTTGTGTGGAGTGCCCCCACTTGTGGTTAGCGGATGCGAACCTCATGCCCGCCATCGCAGATGGTGATTTATCCATGGTTGTAAGGGGTGTGGCTACATGTACTTCGGCGTCATAATTACGGGCTATTTGCTTTAGAAAATCAACCGTACCCATACGGTTACGGCCAAAGCGGTAGCCTTCTTCGCCTACAATTACCATTTTGGCTTGTAAGTCTTCGAAAATCTTGCGGCAAAACTCGGAGGGGGATAATGCGGCGAAATCGGTATCGAAGGGGTATTCCAGTAGGTAATCTACGAGACCCTCTACCATATGCGCCCGCTCACAATTGGTGAGCAGGGGTTTATACCCAGGGTCAGATAAAACCCGATATGGGTGCGGCGTAAAAACAACCAGCGCGCTAGCAAGGCCTGCGGATTTTGCCAACTGCGCCATATTAGCAATAAGCATACGATGCCCCAGGTGTATACTTTCGAATTTGCCTACCGCTAATACGCAGGGTTTTGGCATTTGCATTTTTTTATCGGTGGATATTGTTATCAAAGCATAACCTCCAGGCGTAACTTGGCCAATGTCGGATCGTAGGAGTATAGGCCGATTAAGCCACTTTGGCCGTGTAGCCAGATTTTATTACTGGTGGGGTGGGGCATGTCCACTAGGCAAATCGGAAGGGGGTTGCCGTTTTTGGCCATTAATAATCCATCCGGTTTTACATATCCTTTTGGAAAGGGCAGTACCTTCTCAACCGGTAAAAGCATGTTATAAAGTCTACCAGCAGCGGCGGCTTCCCGGATTTCATGAATCTTAGCTGCCGAATCAACTGAAAAATCACCGCTACTGGTTCTTATTAGCAAACCCATTGTAGCAACCGTACCTAACGCTGCCCCAATATCCATGCACAGGCTGCGGATATACGTGCCTTTAGAACATTTCACGTCAATGACAAAACTGTTTTTTTCCGGTCTTAACTCTAGCACCTGTATTGATTCGATATTAATCAAACGTGGTTTCCGCTCTACAGTTTGGCCTTTTCTGGCCAGTTCGTATAGCTTCTTCCCGCCTATTTTAATTGCGGAATACATAGGCGGTGTTTGTAGCTGTTGGCCACAAAACCTGGCAACCACCTTGCAGATAGTCTCCTTATTAAAGCACACTGCGGCCGTGTTAATTACTTCCCCTGTCATGTCACCGGTGTCGGTAAAAACCCCCAGCACTACCTCTGCCACATAGGATTTCCCTTGTCCCGTAATCATATCAGCAAGCTTTGTTGCCCGCCCTAGGCAGATTGGCAGCACCCCCTCAGCCTGTGGGTCCAGCGTTCCGGTGTGTCCTGTTTTAACGCCGGTTAATTTACGCACAATGGCTACTACATCGTGGGAGGTGTAACCTGATTCCTTGTAGACATTAAAAAAGCCCGTCATGGGCAAGCCTCCTATTATGTGTGTTCGATGTGGCATCAACATCAGTAATTTTATCGTATCCAAGTAAACTTAATATCTTCCTTTTGTTCAATGTGGTCAAATTCGTGATGGTCTGATGTTAGAATTAATGCCTCCCGTACACATGTCTCGCCCAGTGCTATGGAATCGGCAAAAGACATCCGGTAATTTATTTTTATACGTCTGGCCTCACGAAACACGGCATCCGATATACCATCAATTATGTGAATGGATGATTTTAATACCATTTCGTAAAAATCATCAGCTTGCTGCAAGCTCAGGTTTCATAATGCACATCCTTTCTGTTTGTAGGTCAAAAATAGCAGATTAAGTTAGCCTTTACAACCCCCCATCCCCACCACCCTCCGGCAACACCGTAACAATACACTCCTGAGCATGACGCTTATCAGCCTTTGTCACCATAACCGATAATTTCCCATAAGTAAAAGTATCCCCAACCTCCGGCATTCGCCCAAGTTCATCCATAATCCAGCCACCAACTGTAGACGCTTCCGATTCATCCTCCATATCAAAATATTCAAACATCTTATCAATATCGGCGGTACACAGCACTTTATGGCTGTTATCTCCCTGAGGGGTAAACTCCTCTATAACCTCATCGTTTTCATCCCAAATGTCGCCCACTAATTGTTCTAAAATATCTTCCATGGTTACAATGCCCTCTGTACCGCCGTACTCGTCGGTTACAATGGCCATGTGACTTTTTTTCTTTTGGAGGTACTTAAACAGCTCTGTCACCTTGGCAGAAGTTACGGTGTAGATGGCCGGGGTTATTACACTGTCTAAAGTCTCGTGCTTATGGCCGACGCATTTAATAAAGTCCCGGATGTGGACAACACCGGTTATGTTATCTATAGACTCATCGTATACGGGCAAGCGTGAGTAGCCGCTCTCCATAAATAGGGCGGCTGCGTCATCTATGCTGCTGCCTTTTGCCAGGCCCACCACGTTTACCCGGGGGGTTAAAATATCCTCGGCCTTTAAATCGTTAAACTCTATGGCGTTACTGATTAGTAAAGAGTCTTCTTCGTTTATGGTGCCTTCTTGCTCGGCTTCTTCTACCATATACAGCAGGGCTTGGCCTCTGAAGCCGCGCTCGGCGTCTTCGTCTTCCTTTGCACGGTTCATGAAGGCACGGCTTAGATGGGCTTTCCATTTTGATAATACTATGTTTACAGGCTTTAAGATGGTCATGAAAAATAGTGCCATAGGGGCAAAGAATATCGCCGTGTTTTCCGGGGCTTCCTTGGCCAGGGTTTTGGGGAAGATGTCGGTAAAGATAATCACGATTACGGATACGGCTATAGTAGATATTAACGCGCCGTGGATAGGGAAAATGCGGATAAATAAAACCGCCGCTATGGTAGCGGTGGATATGGCTACTAGGTTATTACAGATAAGTATGGTTGATAATAACTCGTCGAAGCGGTCAGATAGCTTTAGGGCTAGGGCAGCCCGTTTGCCGCCGCCGTCTACTATGCTTTTAAGCCTGGCGCGATTAAGGGCGGAGAATGCCATCTCCGTTGCGCTAAAAAAGCCTCCCATAATTAATAGGATTATCATAAAAATTAATGTCAGGACTATATCGGCATCCATTTTTGCTACATGCTCCTTATTTAGCGTTTTATAGTAGTATACTCGTATTTTTGATGGATATCAATTCGGTTACATAGATGTAAGGCTTGCTCGTCATTGCGAGCAAAGCGAAGCAATCTAAGAAGCCGCCCTAGATTGCTTAGTCGCTGCGCCCTCGCAATGATAAATTGTGGTTATTGAATATTAACAATAGGTGTATCCATATTTAAATAGGTATCCGGCACAACGCCCCTTATAACCGTATCCACCAAAGAAATACGGCGGTCTACATTTATTATCGAGGATTGAACAGGGTTTATTATACGCACCTCAGACTCAACAGTAAGCCATACCGCAAAATGGGTTTGGTTAATACCCACCGCCGTAAAGCTAGTTTCGTAGTCTACTAAAGCGTTGCCAATAGGGGCCATGCGAAAATTATACCTGGGGCCTATTTGAGAAAGGGTATCAAGGCCCAGGGCCATGCCCATGGGAATGGACACAGTTTCAGCATCCAGGTTGTTTAGCCGTTCGGATATGAGCATGGCGGCGGCATTACATATCTCGTTTACCAAGACGGTGTTAACCGAAAGCACCGGGCCTGCATAGCCAAGGGCCATATGCTGCACTAAGAAATCCTCGGCGGTAATGCCCCGCTCGGAGATTATGTCCTGTATTACTTCGTTTATGACGTTGTTTATCTCTGCTTGCAGGTTTATCTCTGCGGCTTCTAGCACCAAGGGCAATATCATCCTGTCGAAGCGGTAGTAGCTGTAGATAAAGGCCACAATTACGGTTAGTACCATTAGATATGCTATGTATCGCCTGGGGATTACTCCGGCGGGTTTATGCTTAGGGCGAGGGCTTTTTCGCCTTACGCGCCATTTATGTAGTCTTCTTTGCAATTTTTTAAAGGCCATTTAGTTCCCCTGCAGGCTATGGTTTTAAAGTATATGCAGGTGGGCTTGGGGAAATATCTTGTATTTAATTTAGGGTATGTGCGATTGTGCTTACATGCCTTTGACAGTAAAATGGTATCAACAAAATACTATGTGATGATATGAACCCGCTTATCGGCTCCAGAGCATCAACAGCCAAACCTTCTTCTGTGATATGTAGCGATTATAATGTGTTTTCATCTATGTGTCATGCAATGGATGAGCCTATACTCATAACCAGAAATGGCGAAAGTGACCTTGTTGTTATGAGTCACAAAACATACAATGGCATGATAGTCCGCATGAAGCTGATGGCCGAGCTTATGGAAGCTGACCGTGATTTGAAAATGCAGCGGCTACTGCTTGGCTTGGTAAAAGAAAGTAAAATAGTAAACACCAAACACAGATAATGAAGGCGAGGAATTTTTATGCGAAATTTTGATGAAATGAAAGCACTGGTACTTGAACTTGCTGATGGCGATTTTAAAGCACCCAAGAACATAGACATGGGTAACCTTATAGCTGATATGCTACGTTTTATGGGTGACACTGATTCTGAATTGCGCGAAGGCATTTATTCCGTTATATGTGAATTAGTTTATGGAGATTTTTTATCCATGGAGCAGTTACGCTACATAACTTTTTCGTGCCTTGATGATGAGCATATGTTTTTAGGCATAGGCGAAGCAGACACGGACACGGTATTTTCAAGGTCATTTTCCTCTTTGGCGTTATGCCATTGTATTGATAAATGCGAGCGCAGTAAGGACAACAATCCCTTAACTAAAAGAGAGATTATCGAGATTTCACGCAAGATTATGCAATACATAGAGCAAGAACGTGACTATCGTGGTTATGTAAAAGAAAAGGGATGGGCGCACTCCGTAGCCCATATCGCAGATGTGCTGAAAGAGCTGGTATTTTGTACAGACCATTACGGCGTTACGCAAATTCTCATTGCCATTGGGCAACTTGTTTCAAATAATAGCCTCGTTTATGAGGGCTTGGAAGATGAGCGGCTTGCCGATGCGGTCATATGCACGTTGTATGCCAGTTGCTATAAGGGCTGCTATTTTACAGTCAAAGAACTGTGCGACTGGCTGAAGGATACATTTGTAATGGTAGAGCGCAAGGTTATGCCTGACGACTACTTTGTCAATGCAAACCGCAAGGCATTCATCAAAAGCCTTTATGCAAAAGCTATGACTGATACAGACTTGCGCGAAAACGAAGAAATTTTCAAGCAATTCCATGATTGTCTGTTTGAAATTGTAACGGAGCTTTATGCGGATTAGCTTGTGGTCTTTTGTTAAGCAGCAACCGGAACTGCTAACCCGCACTTATTTTCCCATAAAACTGGTCAATCTCATGAAAATACCCCTTCCGCATCTCCTCCTCGCTTTTTAATTCCTTATATTTAACGGCAATTACCCGCTCAAATATGCCTTCCTTTTGCAGGTTATCCATGCTATGCCCTGTATCCAGCAGCTTATGGCAGGTGTCATGTAGGTATAGGATGATTTCCATCATGGTTTGCTGCTTGGCAAGGGAGGTGTATACATCCGAAGGGTGAAAGGCGTTTTGCTGGGCAAAGCCCAGTTTTATTACCCGGGCCAAGGCAAGGGTCAATCTCTCCCTATCCGGCAGCACATCCGCGCCTATTAGCTTGGCAATTTCTAAGAGGTTGCTTTCATCTTGCAATATTGTAAGAACACGCTCCCTTAGCTTTGGAAAATCCGGGCCTACATTTTCGACAAGCCACGGCTCCAGGTCGGATATGTAGCCGGTGTAGCTGTTCATCCAGTCTATCGCAGGGAAATGCCTGGCGTAGGCTAACTGCTTATCCAAAGCCCAGAAACAGCGGGTAAACCGCTTGGTGTTTTGGGTGACTGGCTCCGAAAAATCTGCCCCTTGGGGGGATACCGCGCCTACAATTGTAATAGAACCTTCCCGGCCTGATAAGGTTTTTACATATCCGGCCCGTTCGTAAAAGCTGCCCAGTCGGCTAGCCAGGTAGGCGGGATAGCCTTCTTCGGCGGGCATTTCTTCTAAGCGGCCTGAGATTTCTCTTAACGCTTCCGCCCAGCGGGAGGTGGAGTCTGCCATTAAGGCTACATGATAGCCCATGTCACGATAGCATTCCGCTATGGTTATCCCTGTGAAGATACTAGCCTCACGGGCGGCTACGGGCATGTCGGAGGTGTTGGCTATAAGTATAGTACGGGCAAGCAGGGGCTTATTAGTGCGAGGGTCGGTTAGCTTACCGAAATCTTCTAATACCTCCGTCATTTCATTGCCGCGCTCGCCGCAGCCGATATATACGATTATATCCGCGTCGGCCCATTTGGCAATTTGGTGCTGGGTCATGGTCTTTCCCGTGCCAAACCCGCCTGGGATTGCCGCCGTACCCCCTTTTGCTATGGGGAAAAGGCTGTCTATTACCCGCTGGCCGGTTATTAGTGGCTTGCTTGGTAGCATTCGGCTATCTATTGGCCTGGGGATGCGAATAGGCCAGTGCTGGGTTAGGGTTAGGGGCATTGGGCCTTCCGGGGTTTGTAGGGTTATTAGCGTATCGTCTGCTGTGTAGTTGCCGTCTTCTACGCAGGATTCAACTGTGCCGGATACCTCCGGTGGCAGCATTGCCCTGTAGGTTATGGCCGATGTTTCTTCTGCCTTAGCAAAGATATCACCTGGGTTTAGCTGTTGGCCCGGGACTACGGTTATTTTTACCGGCCAGATAGGAGTGTCCTCCAAACCGTTTTTAATTTGGCTTGGGAACACTATATCCGACAATGTCTCCTTTATGCGTGGGGGAGGTAGGTGGGTTAAAGTACGGCGGGAGGCTTGCCTGTCTACCCGTAGAGGCCTCTGGATCCCGTCAAATATTTGGCTTACAATGCCTGGTTTTAAACATATTGATATGGGGCGGCCGGTCCCTATTACCGTAAGGCCGGGGGTTAAGCCGGATGGATCCTCGAATAACTGAACAATGACTCTATGGGTGCGCAGGGCTACTACCTCGCCCAGCAGGGCCGTATCGCCTACTTTAACTAGTTCTGATACAAAAAAGCCCGGTTCGTTGGCTCGTACTGCCAGTATGGGGCCGTTTATTGTGCGTAGTTCGCCGGTTGGCATAAAAATACCTCCTTGCAGTTTTGGCGGTTTTATTCGTCTAATTGCCTGCTTTTAGCGTCAACAAATGCCGTTAATTCTACGGAAAATTCCTGCCGGGCCATGGTTAAGCCTGCGGACAGGGTATGCTCTGATACTATACCACGAGATGGGGTAAGAAGCCTAAATCCCCCCAAAATATCTGCGCTGCCAGGCTCCGGGGTTAGGCCTGTGGCGTTTTGGATGGAGGCTGCATGGGCCATGTCTTCCGGGGTTAGCTGTACATATTGGTAGTGATGCTTTGACGCCGTTTTTGCGGTTTGAATGCTTTTTATTAGATAGGCCTCATACTCCGGAGATTTTGTAAAGGCGCATACACGGGTTTTTATTTGGTCGAAGAGATTAGCGGTTAGACGCTCTCTTAGGGTTATATAAGAGCGGCGGGTTTTAGATATGGCTTCTAAGATTCGTTTATTATTAGCCTTTTCTATGGCCTGCTGCTGGGCTTGGATTTGTATCTTTGCCTCAGCTTTAGCCTCAGCCACCGCTTTTTCTACCTCGTCGTTTACTTTGGCGGACATTTGCTGGCGGGAGTAGCGTTTTTTGTATTCTACTTCCTTTTCTATGGCCTGGGTGAAGTATTCCAGCTTTTTTTCTGTACTCATGAGATGTATTGCTCGGGCTCGGGGATTATAGTAATTAGAGGCAGACGATTTTTTGCACGATATTTATCCAGTACATCCATGCACTTGTCGGCCAAACCGGAGGTTATTATCACAATGCCAATTTCCGGATCCAGGCTTTCCAATGTCTGGCTTAGCTCGCCTGGGGTGTAGGCCAGCTTGCTTGCTACTTCTACCAGCTCCAGTCCGGTGTTGGTGTTTGGGTTATTGCTAATTGCTTGTAATTTTTTGTACATATTACACCCTCCCTAGAATCATAAATGAGATGAGCAGCCCATAAATTGCGATGCCCTCTGCCATAGCCACAAAAATCATGGCCTTGCCGAAGTTGTTTTCGTTTTCGCTTATAGCACCTATTGCAGCGGCAGCAGCAGAACTAACGGCGATTCCGGTACCAATAGAGCAAAGCCCCGTAACCAGCCCCGCCCCAATAAACGCTGCGGCTAACGCCAAATCGCTAACCCCGGAAGCAGGTGCCGCAAAGGCCGGGCGGACAAACATGAAAACTGTAGCCAGCAAAAATATTGTTACAAACGACACAAGATTAATAACAAGTGCCAGCTTGCCACGCCTACGACCGGGCTTGCCACAAAAATAAAAAATAACCGGCCCAACCATAGCAATAGCAAGCAAAAATGAAACAACAATAATGTACATAATATTTCTCCCGGAATGCGCGTACGCGCATTCCTAATAAAGTTTTTTGTCAAGCTTTTTTCAAAAAGCTTGTGGGGGTTTGGGGGCAGAACCCCCAAGGTCTTTCACCCTACCTATCTTTCCTATTCTATTAGACTCAAACCCGCGCCCGCCCCCGGTATAAAACCGGCTGAATATCTCGTAAAAATCCAGTCGTAGCACCTGTATCCCCACTAAAAGCCCCTCAATAGCCATAACCAGCACATTCCCTAAAATCAAAATCACTAAATTATGACTCCCCGCTGCCCCCTGGGATAACTGAAGCACAACATGCATCATCCCCGCGTGGCTAATGGCAAAAGCCCCAACCCTAACAAAGGATATCGTATTGGTCGTATAGGAAAGCAAAGTCTCAAACAGCTCGATTAATGTATTAAACAAGAACATCCCCAGGCCCTGGGCGGGGTCATCACGGCTGCGTTTGTCCATAAAGCGGGTAATGGGATGCTTAAAAGTTACAAATAAAAGGGGCAGCGCAGCCAATCCGATAATAGGCGCGGTTATAGGCTGTTCGCTAAAAAAAGCCCTGTATGCAAACCATAAAACAGCAACATAAAACATAAGCCCCGCAACCCCGTTGGCCCCAAATAGTAAATCTCCAAATTGCCGTTTTTTAGCGGCATTGTACATATGAAGGCACATGCTAAGGACTATAAGCCCAACCCCAATTATCACCGCAAGCATTAGCGTTCCAGAGATATCTGACATAGGCCTGCGCCATAATGCCGGTAAAATATACTCAAACCCGAAGATACTGCCATACAAAAATCCAAATACCATTGCCGACGCCCCCACCACAACTAAGATGCCGCCAAGTGGCTTTTTTAAGACAAGATGAACATATAGGCCTAAAAAGCCCAAGGTAAGCCCATGCCCCACATCTCCAAACATTAAGCCAAAAAGCAAGGTATATGTTATGGCAAGTAAAGGGGTTGGGTCGATTTCTCCATATGCGGGCAGGCCGTAAAGCCTTATGAAAAATTCGAATTGGCGGATAACGGGCAGGTTTTTTAGACGTACAGGGGGAGCGTCGGCTGTTTCGCCGTAGCGGGTAAAAACGGCGAGGTCATCGTCGGCTATTTCCGCTTCAAGGGATTTAGCATCATTTTCGGCCATCCAGCCCACGAATGTGAATACACGCTTACCTCTACTTATGGAGGCATGTTTTTTAACGTCGAAGGACTCGAAAAGGGAGCGGACTTTTTCGCAGGCTATACTCAGACGCTCTTTGTTGCCTATAGCCTTGGCTAGGTCTTGTTGGGTTATGGAGTCGATTTCTAATTCCAATATCGCCCGCCGCCCCCGCCAGTGTTTTAAAAGTTCACGAGGGAAAGCACCTTCATCATTGTGCAACGCACCTCTGTCATTGCGGGCACCGACCCGCAATCCCATATGCGGACTCATATCATCTATAACCGGAGGAATAAGCGGTATGGCCTCAAAATGTAAGGACGAAAACACAGCATCAACTGTATCAATATGAGCCTTAGGCGTAAAATACACCACCCAGGCATAATCGCTGTTTCGCTTACATGTTTGCAGCAAAATCTTTTCATCATCATAAAGAAACGCCTCGTACTGACGGAAATGAGCTATAGGCATACGCCCAAACCTATAATGAATATGAGAAAAATGCAGGTTAATAGGCGCGTCAAAATCCTCAAAGGGCTGCAGCCTGTGGATAAACGCGTTAACGGCGGCATGTTGTTCTTCTAACTGCCTTAGCTTATCGCTGCGCTGTTCGTACGCCTGGTGAGCCGCCTCCACCAGGTTAACGGCCGCAGCCGTACCCATAGGGATATGCAGCGCAGGCCCCGGGCTAAACATTGCAAGAAAGGCTTCGGCCTTTTTATTGGTTTCGGTATATGGGTTAAGGGAAGAAAAAGGCTCCATTTGCCCCGGATAGTGGGGGGCAGAGTCTAGCTGGATATCATAGCGGGCCAGATAACGGTTTACCACATGGTTCATGCTGGCTATGTGGCCGGTTATGCTTATGTATTTCATTTTTTCAATCATGAAGAACTCCTTTGCATTGCCGCAATTAGCCCGTTTACTTCCAGCTTTTTTCTATGGAGATATGCTAGGGTTGGTGCTAGGGTATTGGGGTGGCGGCGGGCAGCTGATTGATATTTTGCATCTATGATATTGACTAGGGCTTGCTCTGGGGATACTCGCCCTTCATTGGTCAACATTCGTATATAATCCATACCATATGGGCTGTCGGACACCTCATCAAACAAGGCTTTTAGATTGCCTGCCTCTGCCATGCGCTGGGTTTTTGCATGGCTTAACTTATAGCGGATGGGAATCAAATAACCGTAAGTCCCGCTGCCTGTTACACGGTGATAATGTTTTAGCCTGTATATCCACAGGATATTTGTCAGGTCGATTTCTGCCCCCACAATACCTTTAAGAGCTGTATGGTTGGGTTTGTTCATCTGGGATAGCCCCTTCCATTGGGCCATGTAGTAAGCAATCAAATCTTCGGCGGGCTTGGCTTCTGCCATAACATAGCTTTTATGGGCTTTTATAGGGATGTATCTGCATATGCTTACGGCTGTTAGGAATATGTCCTGTCTCAGATGAGCTTCGGATTCCATTTCGGCTATGGCGGACTCGTAGTCCTGGGGTTTTATTAGCCTGGCACTCATAGCTCGTACCTTTGCATTAACCGCCGCGTAATTCATGTAAATGCTCTGGCGGCCCATTTGTCTCGCCATTTATCCAGGTTTTCGTCAAACAGTTCTTTAAGCTGGGCCGCGCTGTGATTATATGAAGTTTCGATTTCCGCCAGTTTTGCTGTGACGGATTCTTCGGCGTCTTGCTTTAGGGTTTGGATTTGTTTATCTCGCTCGCGCTTTATATCTAATGTGTGGCGAGATATCTCGTCGGTAATCCGCTGGGCTAAAGACATATGTTCATCTTCTAAGTCTGCTAAGCTATCCTTGGCTGTGGTTTCTATGGCTAGTAAATTTGTAATCAGCTTGTCCATGTTTGCACCCCTTCGTTCCTATGATAACTAAAATTTACAAAATTTTCTAGTCCTGCTGAATTAATTTCATTTTTTTTATCAGGGAATACGACATAATATCTAGCTTCTCACGATATTTTGACATTCTAAAAGCAGCATAACCCTCCAGATGCAGCAATCTGCTATGCTTTAAAAAGTAAGATAGCTCGCTTAAACCCTGGGTGTAAAGGGGGGTACCTTGTAAATCTTTTGCCATATCTCTTAGCTTAGCCGAGTATTTATATACAGGGTTTTCCAGTAATGCTATTTCCGTAATAAGGGCCATAAGTCTTTCGGTAAAATTGATGTCATTATGTAAATACAAGCAGTTAACGGAAAAAAGCAGGCCTTTGCGGCGGGTTATTTGGCCGCCTATATCAGGGCGGCTTGCAAAGCTTTCTAATATATGTCTGTATCTATGTGTACTGATGGTTAGCTTAGCCATGTGCGGCTCCTTATTTCTTGCGATACTACACTATATGCCAGCCGCTTGGATGATTTATCATGTCTATAAATTAGGGTTCGCATAACTGTAAAATATTCATAGAATAGTTGTAGAATATGTGAGAAAAATATATGTGCATTTGCAGATGAAATGCTTTGACTTTACTAAATTTGTGGATTATACTTTTTGCTACAGGATTCGGGGCGTTTTGATATTGGGGGGCGTTGGTGTGAGGAGTAAGTTTTTCTGGTTGTTTGTATTAGCCAGCATCTTGGTGATTGTTATTATTAGCTTTGTCTCACAGGATGGGGCTCATTATACGGCGTTGGGCCTTCCTCCTGAAATTTTGCCTGGAAATGGGGATGCCCTAGGCCCTTATTACGATGAATATGATATAGAGCCAGAAGATGCAAACTATCACGCCGAGCCTGAAGATACTGAAAATATTGAAAGTACCGAAAATGAACCCGAAGCTAATCTTCTTAACCCAGGGTTGCTTAGCACAGATTCCGACGCGGTAATGGTGGCCGGACGCTATGCCGGGTTTTTGCTATGGGGGCATTTTTATCCTTCGGCGGCCACGGCACCCTTAGTTGTTGTGGAGAGTTCTGTCCGCGATACTTACACCGACTCTTTGCTTATGGCAGAGGATATTATAGATTTTGAATATAGAGATAAGGCGTTTGGCCTTCTGGGAGATGCTGTTTTGGCACAGTCCCCGGGGGCCGCGCCTTATTTAGATTATA
>Ga0123355_10004696_pt1 | contig 19891 bp, 14 predicted proteins | sample TergutEmb28metaG_3_FD_89872 | JGI IMG/M metagenome (GOLD analysis project Ga0123355, IMG submission 89872) | Embiratermes neotenicus P1 segment gut microbial communities from Petit-Saut dam, French Guiana - Emb289 P1 | ecosystem: Host-associated > Arthropoda: Insects > Digestive system > Gut ...
CCAATCGGTATACAGGGCGGCACACCGTGTTCCTCGATCCAGACGCGGAGGATGCCCGCCGCCGCCCAGATCGTCTCCTCTTTGCCGATGCGAGCCTCGGTTTTGCTGGTGGCATCATCCACCATGTCCATCAGGCAGCCCCGTGGACCACGCCCTTCGAACCAATCATGGAAACTCCCATCCAGCTGTACCAGCTCGCCAAAATGCGATCGGCGCTCCCTTCGTTGGCAGTGTCTGGTGCGCTTGCGTTGCCGGCTCCACAGCCCCTCCTCCAGCATCCAACGCCGCACCGTATCGTGATCGAGCACGATTCCGTCCTCTTCGGCTAAGTGCTCGGCGGCCAAGGTTGGCCCGAATCGCTTCTCCTCCGACCCGGAATATTTTTTTCCGATCAAGTGCAAAACCCGGCGCCGCAGTTTCAACGGCTTGCGCCGATTCGACGCCCGACCAGCATTGCCATGCTTCAGTCCTTGGCGCCCCGCCTCTCGATAGCGTTGCCAAAGCCTCTTCACTTGTCGATAGCTCAACTCCAGTATCACCGCCACATCGATCAGCTTTAAATCCCCACCTTGGACTCGCCCCATCACTTCTACGCGCTCCAGCTCATGACTACTCATGGCCGTCCTCTTCAATAGGACCCCCTTCTGGCTGGAGGTCTCAGTCTAAGGGGACATTTCTAAAAAGTTTGCGAGGGGACACTATCATTAAGTTTCAACAATCCGTTAGGCAACAATCCCGTTAGGCAAGTCCAGTCGAGTTGTTTGCTTTCCCTTTCTTACTGGCGTCATTACCGGTGTCAGTGAAGTCCACCCACATCTCCGAATCCTTCCCCAAACCGAATTAAGCCGGCTCACGAGCTACTGGAGCACACGTCCGAAAGTCGGGACTATGTTACTGGTATAGTTTTGCCGCCAGGAGGCAGGCCCATGGACATTCACGGCGTCGCACCACTGCTGCAGGTTTTCGACATGCCCACCTCGCTTCGCTTCTATCGGGATGTGCTCGGCTTCGAAGTCTGGGCAAGCTCTGAGCCTGGCGACAGCTGTAACTGGTGCGGACTGCGGCTGCACGGAGCCGAGGTGATGCTGAACACGGCTTACGAGGCCGAGCATCGACCGCCTGCTCCTGATCCTGCCCGCATCACCTCTCACGAGGACACTTGCCTGTTTTTTGGCTGCGAGGATCTCGACGCCGCCTATCGGCACCTTCGCGCTCATGGCTTGAGTCTGAATGAGCCGAAGGTCGCCCCATACGGCATGCGGCAGTTGTGGTTCAAGGATCCCGACGGATACGGTATCTGCTTCCAGTGTCCAGCCAACCAAAGGTTGCGGGATCAGTGGGATAAGGCTTATGGGACGGAACCGAAAACGGTCGCCTAGCCATCTGTCAGCTTACTGCTCGATAAACTGCCGCAGTCGTTGCTCAACAGCAGGCCACTCCCCCGCCACAATCGAATAGCGCACAGAATCGCGCGGATTGAAGTCTGCCGCCATTCGGTGCGCCCGAAGAATGCCTTCGCACTGTGCCCCGATGCGCTCCAGCGCTGCGCGCGAGCGCTGGTTGCGCGAGTCAGTATGAAAACACACGCGCAGCACCTGCCACACTTCGAACGCGTGCCGCAGCATGAACAGCTTGGCTTCGGTGTTGGCTGCCGTGCGAATCGCTGAGCGCGCCAGCCAGGTGTAGCCGATCTCGCAGGCATCGGGAGCCCCACGGCCATGCGATGGATGTCCCTTCGGCCAAGCCCACCGCTCAATGTTCCAGAAGCGAGTGGAACCGATGACGAGGTCGTCCTCGACGCGCACAATTGCAAACGGCACAGCGGTACCCGCGTCCCTCCAAGCCAACGCGGTGTCGACGTACGTCGTAGCCTCCGCCTTGCCGTGCGGAACGGGACTCCACCGATACAATGTCCGATCGGCGGCCGAGGCCGCGACCAATCCGTCAACATGACGATGCTCCAGAGGTTCCAACCGAATATGCGTGCCTCGCAGTCTGAACGTCTCACCGGTCATCGCTCCTAATAGTAGCTCTCTCACGGGGTAGCGTTGGGTCCCGCCGGCTGTCCGCAAGGCGCCTCGCCTTCGGACCTGGAAGGAGTGGGGGAAGCCGAAACGACCGCACCGTTACTGCCACGGCTTGACAACGGTCACCTTACTGTAGGCGACGCGAAACCCCAACCGCTCGGCGTTGCGCTGCGATATCGCCCCGCCTTCGGTGACCACCACGGCGTATTCGCATCCAGTCTCAACCGCAGCCGCCAAGCGCGCTCGCAGCAACGCCGTCTGCAACCCCAGTCCACGATAAGCAGCCTGCGTTCCCGCCCCACACACCGCGAATACCCGATGCTCCTTGATGACCAGCCCTGTGCCGCAAGCCACCGGCTTGCCATCAACGGTGGCGACGAACGCCAGCGAATTCTCCATCTGATACAGAGGCGCGATCAATCCGCGAAACGGCTCCGGCGCGCCCTCAGGAAAGAAGGCATTCTCGACAATCGCTCCTGTGATTTCCGATTCCTCCGCGTGCGAACGCCGAATCCGGTAATTCGCTCGAGGAGCCGGAAATTTTTCCTCCGGATCGAGCTTCCGGTAGAGCACATTATTCAGTTCCGCGATCGCATATCCGCGCTCCTTGCACATCTCAAACACCGCCGGTTGGTGCAGCGGAGTCAGATCCACCTGCGAAGGAGCCTTGTGCTCCCGGTAAAACTGCTCGATACGATTCAAGTCAACCGTCGTCAACGGACGGTCCAGTCCAACGCCAGTCGCCCTCCCAATCGGCGAGCCCAGTCCAGCAAATACCATGTGCCCGCCGCAGATCTCTTCCTCGGCGGCGCCCACCTCCGGCCGCGACTTGTGGAATTCCCGCGCATAGTAAACCTGTGGCATCTCCTCGCACGACTCCAGACGGCGAGCGAATTCCCGATCGACAAATTGCATGGAAGAATCCTTTCGTGGTTGAGACAACACACAAGGCAGGAGCAAGCGCACGCACATCCGCACGCATCGCTCAGACTACAGAATCCGAACTAACGGACGGCGGTCATAGGCCGACAGACTACCGTGAAGTTTAAGAGTTTCCAAGAAGGCCACCGAAGCACGACCAAGGAGGAAAGCCCCCGGCTGATAGGTGGCCGCCTTTTCTCACACCTGCTGCCGCGCTTCTCCCAGCGACACGTTCACATCCATCTTCTTCTTGCCCCGATAGACGGTGAACTTCACCGTATCGCCCGCGCGATGATCATTCATCATCTGGGTGAGATCCTGCTCGTTCTCGACCTTCTGATCATCGATGGCAACAATCAAATCCCCACCCAGCATGATGGGAATGTTGCCAAGATAAGCCCGCTCCGTACCGGCGCGCAGTCCAGCCTGGTCGGCGGACCCGCCCGGAAGCACCTGGATGATCAGCAATCCGTAGTCCACCGGCAGCCCGATCTCACCCGCAAGCTCAGGACTGATCGGAATTGTCTGCACTCCCAGCGCCGGACGCCGCACCCGCCCGAGCGTCATCAGATCATTGAGCACCGCCTTCGCCGTGTTGATCGGAATGGCGAATCCGATGCCCGCGCTCTGGTTCGCATTCGAAAGAATCATGGTGTTGATGCCGATGACCTCGCCATGCCAGTTCATGAGCGGCCCCCCGGAGTTGCCCGGGTTGATGGCGGCGTCGGTCTGAATGGCTTCGTCGATCATAGCTCCATTGGGCTCGTGCACCGGACGGATCGAACTCACAATACCGCGAGTCATCGTTCCGGCCAAACCAAACGGATTGCCAATGGCATACACCTTCTGCCCGACCTGCAGGTTGCGCGAGTCCCCGAGCACCGCCGGAACCAGGTCCGGCGCTTTGATCTGAATCACCGCCAGATCGTGCGGTGGATCGCTCCCGACCACCGTGGCTTTGTACTTTTTGCGATCGTGCAGCGTGACCTCCACCTGCCGGGCATCGGCGATCACGTGATAGTTCGTAAGAATGTGTCCATCTTTGTCGATGATGAAGCCAGAGCCTTGCCCTTCCTGCGGCACCAGCCCATAGAAGAAATCAAACGTCATGGCGCGCGAAGTAACATTCACGACCGACGGGATATTTTTCTTGTAGACGGAGATATTGTTTTGCTCTTCTGCATCCAGCAGTTCCGCCGGCGCAGCTTCTGTGATCTCTACCTGATCCGGCCGACTAAACCAGTTCGAGGAGCGCGCCTCGCCCTTGAAGTTCGAACGCCACGTCGTGAAGTAAAAGAAAGCGCCGGCAATGGCCAGCGCCAGAAGAAAAGGCCGCATGAATTTCATTTCTCGACCACCTGACTCTCGATTGTCTGACTCTTGATTCCGCTGATCTGACTGACAACAAACAATACGATACCTGGAAGCAGAAAGATCCCTGGTTACAATTCTAGCCAATATCTGGAAAGCAAGCACGCGGCACGCAACCCATGCCCCAAATGTAAGAGCGTGCGGTCGAGCCTTTTGGGTCAGAGATTCTGATGACGATGCCGACTACCCTGGCCGATCACTTTGCGGTTCAAGACGCTCAGAGCGACAAACACGGTCGTGGTCCGGTTGCGCTTGTAGTTATGGGTTCCCCGTGACGCAGCGCCCTTTCTTCAGCGGCAAGCCCGCCTGGGGTGCGATCCAGGCTCATTGCAAAGGACAATGGCGTTGTCCGGAGGATTCAATACAGGCCTATTACTGGGCTTTGGCCATCGTGCGGCAGCTCTAGTCTAATGGGTCATGCCTTTCGGATTTGCTTTCAAGCGGCATGTCATGCCCTGCTGCCCCGGCGCAGAACCCGCGAGAAATCCATCAGGGCTCATGGAATGGATATGCTGAGTTGCGCTAAATGCTGCGCCAGTTGCTTGGCGAAGATCTTGACGTGCGGCTCGCGCAGGATCTCAGAGTGATGAAAGTCGACTTCGTAGATGGTCACTCCGCCTTGGCTTCTCTTACCCCAGCCCATCAGTGGATCGTTGACGTAAAAGTACGGTTGCTTCGGGCGCTTGAACAGGATGACGGGCGCGCGGAACTTGGTCGGCGTGAAGTTGTCGGGCCAATACGCCTGCCGCCAATCCGTGCGAGCTGGCTTGGCTCCAATCAGATTCTGGATTTTGTTTTCTGCCACTTGCCTATACGAAGCCAACCGCTGGGCAAGACTCAGATTCTTCATTTCGCGCACGCGTTGTCCGTAATAATAAATCTTCCAGAAAAACCGGTTCTGACTATGCTGCAGCACCCACGTATCGAAGATCGCAAACATCCCGACTTCCTCACCCTCTGATTCGAGCTTTAGCACGATCTGTTCGCCGATATGTGCTCCGTCGCACAGCCCGCCGACGCAGTAAGGGCCAGAGGGCTGCACCGAGCGCATCGCGGCGATGTATTCCTGGGTCATCGCTCGCATTTCCTGGTCGGTGTAAGGCCGCCCCTTTACCACCGGAGAGTGTCCCTGAATTTTGTAAAGCGTCTGCTCAGGACCCATGTGGCGCGCCAGCATGGCGTAGCCCAAGGCCTCTTCGCCGGGTGGAACGATGGCGAAGAAAGGCACGCGGTTGCTATCTCCGCGCTTGATCTCCAAGAGCACGGGATCCGGTTCCGCATCTGATTCCTGCTGGAGCAATCGAGCGAGTGACTCAACCGTCGCCGCTCGAAAGAGATCAGCCAGCTGGATGTCTCGTCCCGTCGCCGCACGGATCTGCGATACCAGCCGAGCTGCCATCAGCGAGTGTCCGCCTAAGTCAAAGAAGTCATCGGTTATACTGACCGTTTCCACCCTCAGAATTTCCTGGAAGATGGAAAGTAGTAACTCCTCCATTTGATTCCGGGGATTGAGGATGGCGGCCTGATTTCGCTGCTCCTCGACCGGCACCGGCAGGGCCCGACGGTCAATCTTGCCAGTCGGAGTAAGCGGAAACGTCTTCAGGAACGAGAACACACTCGGAAGCATGTAGTCGGGCAGACTCTGCCGGATGTAGGCGCGTAGTTCGGAGGCTCCCGGCTGCTGGTTAACCTTCGGCACAATGTAGGCCACCAGCCGCTTGTCCCCCGGGGTATCTTCGCGCGCCATCACTAGGTTGTGGTGAATCGCGGGATGGCTGGCGAGCACAGATTCGATTTCTCCCAGTTCGATGCGAAACCCGCGGATCTTTACCTGGTGATCGATGCGCCCGAGATATTCCATATCACCGCCCGCCAAGAACCGTGCCAAATCGCCCGTCTTGTACAAACGCGCGCCAGAAGCGGAGTGGAACGGGTCAGGGATGAATCGCTCTGCACTCAATTCTGGCCGGTTCAGATAACCGCGCGCAACCCCGGAACCGCCGACATACATTTCGCCCGCAACCCCGATCGGAACAGGCTGGCGGTGCTGGTCGAGGACGTACAGCTGCAAATCGGGAATGGGTCTGCCGATCACGCTACCGCGATCTGTGTCAGCAGCAGATAACGGGCGGTATGTTACGTGGACCGTCGTTTCGGTGATTCCGTACATGTTGACGAGCACAGGTTTTTGATCGCCATGGCGCTGGTACCAGGGTTTCAGGCTCTGCATCTCCAGCGCCTCGCCCCCGAAAATCACATAGCGGAGAGCCAGATCGTGCACGCCGATACTTTCCTCGGCGAGAATCAGCTGCCGAAACGCGGAGGGAGTCTGATTCAGCACGGTGACGCGCTCTTCATACAGCAGCCGGTAAAACGCCTCGGGAGATCGGCTGACGAGATAGGGCACAATCACGACTCTGCCACCGTAGAACAGAGCACCCCAGATTTCCCAGACGGAAAAGTCGAAGGCATAGGAATGGAACATCGTCCACACGTCGCTCTCGTCAAACTTGTACCAGTCCCAGGTCGCCTGAAAGAGCCGGGCTACGTTGAAATGAGTGATCTGACAGCCCTTGGGTTTTCCTGTCGATCCCGAGGTGTAAATGACGTAGGCAAGGTTCTTCGGCCCGGCTCCGCTCGCCGGATTGTCGCCACGTTCTCGCGCAATCAGTGGCCAATCGCGGTCCAAGCAGATGATCTCCGCTTTGTGCTGAGGCAGTCTCGACTCCAGGTCCTCTTGCGTGATCACGACCGGAGGATTGGCGTCTTCAATCATGAACGCCAGACGTTCCGGAGGGTACGAGAGATCTAGCGGAAGGTAGGCGCCTCCGGCCTTTAGAACGCCCAGAATGCCGACGATCATGTCGAGCGAGCGCTCCATACACATCGCAATCAGAGTTTCGGGGCCAACACCCCGCTTTTCCAAGTAGTGCGCCAGCTGATTTGCTCGCCGGTTGAGTTCCCCGTAACTCAGCGACTGACGTTCGCAAACGACCGCCACCGCATCCGGGTTTCGCGAAACCTGAGCTTCGACCAATTCGTGAATGCATTTGTCGGGCTTGTATTCGGCTGCCGCCTGATTCCACTCAACAATCAAGTGGTGACGCTCCTCTGCTGTTAACATCGGCAACGTCGAGACCGCCTGCTGCGGCTTCTCCATGGCCGATTGCAGTAGCACCAGGAAGTGCCCCACCATGCGCCCGATCGTCGCGGGCTCGAATAAGTCGGCATTGTAGGAGAATCGTGCGTCGCCTTCATGATCGCGTTCCACGATTTCAACGCTCAGATCGAGGGTCTCACTGCCTGTGGCCACTCGCACAGGTTCCCAGCGGAGACCGTTCGCATCGAAAGACTGGGTCGCGATTGCTTTGCTGAAAGAGAATTGAAAGAGTGGATTGCGGCTTATGTCGCGCCGCACTTTTAGGGCTTCCAGCAAAGTTCCGAACAGTAATCTCTGATGTTGCTGAGCCTCGTCCCAAATCACGGACACGCGCTTGAGCATATCCGCGAAGCTGGCTTCGCCGGAATACGTCAGGCGCAGAGCGACCTGGTTGGAGAGGGCCCCAACCGTCTGAGCAAACCCCCGATCATACCGGCCCGTAACCTCTGTTCCGATGACGATGTCCTCTGCTGCGGTATAACGCCCCAATACACAAGTGAATGCAGACAACAGGACGACGAAAGCACTGGTTCCTTCGCTTTCACTAAATGCCTGAACCGCTCTCCACAGGTCGCCCGATAAAGTTGTCCGGTGTTCGGCGCCGCGAAGACTCGATGTGCCCGCCCTGGGATGATCGGTTGGTAGTTCCGGCCCATTCGGGGCATCCGCCAGCCTCCGGCGCCAGTAGGCTAGGTCCTCCGGATAGACCGCGCTCCGCAGGTAGTTCTCCTGAGAATACAGGTAGCTGCTGTACTGCGAACTGGGTGGCGCCAAGCCAGTATCGGCGACGATCGACTCATAGGTTGCGGCCACCTCTTCGCCGAGTATCAGCGCCGACTTACCATCACAAATGGCCCTGTGCAAAGCCAGCACATACAGGTGTTCCACAGTTCCCAATCGGTAGAGGGCTGCTCGGGATAACGGACCGGCTTGGAGGTCGAAGGCCCGGTTCAGATCTTTGGCCACCAGCGAGTGGGCGGTTTGTTCACGCTCCTTTTCCGGCATAGATGTCAAATCGACCAGGGCGAATGGCGCCGAGGTCTCAACCTCGGTGAGCATTCGCGGCTCGTACTTCTCCACAACGAAGCGAGCGCGCAGGACCTCGTGCCGCGCATGTACCATCTGCGTTGCTTTCTCAAGTTTCGGGATGTCCAGGGCTCCACGGATTCTTAGGCAGACGGGAATGTGATGCGAAGCACTGTTGCCTTCCAGTTGCTCGAGCGCCCAGAACCGCCGTTGCTGGGCGGAGAGAGGTTGCGATGCCCCTGTGGCTTGCGGACGGTTCTTGACGTCAAGACTGTTCTTCATCAGCTATGACCCCACCCCTATACGCAAAAGCTGCCCTCGATCGTAAGATCGCTTAATCTTCAGTTGTTTTCGCTAGTGCCAATGCAGCCGCATATCCGTGGCACACGGCCAGATCGCATAAGGTCCAGCGTCCTGCCTCCGACGGATCGGGGCGCGTTGCCAGCAGACGGCATTCGTCTTGAGCCACGGAGACGTCAAATTGATGCAGCGGCAACGACAGCCCCTCTCCCCGCGCCTTAATGTAGGCTTCTTTGCGAGTCCAGCATCGCCAAAAGGCGGCCCGCAGTTCATCACCATGCAGGTCTTTTAAGTCATCGCGCTCTCGTTTTGAGAAGAAACGCTCTGCCAGGTCCTTCGCCTCGACTTTATGGCTTTGCTGCTCTATATCTACTCCGATTGCCAGTCCCCTCACAAATGCCAGCACTGCCAGACCGTCAGTGTGTGACACGTTGAAGCACAAGTCGTTCTCGCCTTCGAGGAATGGTTTTCCATTTGCAGCATTGCGCAGACGCACATGCTGCGGAGTGCTGCCCAAGTACCCAGCCAGCAACAAGCGAAGCGTTCCGCGCGTGAGCACGAAATCCCTCCGTGGCCGGTCGATTCGAAAACGTAGCGTTCTTTCCTTCTCTTCATTCGAAAGCAATCCGTAGCACGAGTTCACTTCCGCGGCTGAGGCATGAAGCGTGCGGCGCCACAAATGAACAACCCCATAGGCTGGGCTGGCAGGCATGTCGATGCTCGTCGCATCCCAGGCTTCACCGATCTGGATGTCTGTTTTCGATGCCATCTCTATGGAGGATGTTCCCGGCTCTGCTCGATCGAAAAGTGCCGGACCCCATGCAACTGTCGTTATTAACCTAAGGAGACTACACCAGAGTGTTTCTCGACTTTCAGCCTTGTCGCGCGAGGTCGCTCCCAATTCTGAGTCACACTCGAGTCCTAAAAATCGGTTTACAGGAAGCCGTTTTAGTGTTGGTGGCCACCCGATCTTCCGGTGGATTGATCACGGGGAGCGTGATAGCACTCGACCGTGCGTGCCCTCGCTTGCTGGTTTTCGCTAACGCATTATGTGGATGTGATGGTCTAGAGTGGAATTTCTTCGGTGGCTTGTCGGCTCCCCAGCAAAACGAGGCCAGTGTTAGCACCGCGCAGGTCATCACCGTTGCAGACTGCCTCGCCACCTTCTGCCGCCCTTCCGCCATATTCGAGATATTTTATCAAGTCCGCGCCGCTTCTCAATCCGCACTTGTGCCTAACGCGCGCCGCCCCTGAGAACCGTACGCGCTTCGAAGTCTAGGGCTTACGCAAGGCCACAGAATGCGGTTCGTCTTCGAGTGGAGCTTGCGTTCGAAGGTTGGGTTGATGGCAGTGGCAGTTGGCTTTGCCGAACGTACCTGGAGGATGGCAGTGCGTTGTTGTTCGAACTCGGCGAACGATTCGTGCATAGGCGATTAAAGCCGCAGTCGCACCTCCGCGCTCCCGGGGAGCATCGCTTACTCTCACCGCCGAAGAGATGCGCAGTCACGAAGCCCTATTTTGGTCGGCCTCGCTCCGCAGCTTCTCCCACACCCGGCGCACTTGAATACGTGTGCTTTCGAGCGAGCCGGAGTTGTTGATCACAAAGTGTGCGGCTTTGATCTTCTCCTCATCCGGAAGTTGGGCGGCCATGCGTCGCGCCACCTCTTTCCGCGCGCTTTCCAGATCGATCTTGTGACGTGCAGCGAATCGCTCGGCGCGTTGCTCGGAATTGCAGGTCACGACAACTAGTCGGTTAAACCGTTCACCGGCGCCGGCTTCAAGAATGAGTGCCGCCTCGACGATCGCCACCGCTCGCCGATCCTGGCACCCCACCTGGTTCATCCATTCCTCCTGGCTGCGAATCACCGCCGGATGCACGATGCGATTCAATTCCTCGACTCTGGGTGTGCGCTTGCCCTCACCGCTACCAGAGCCGAATGCCAGTTCCGCCAGCTTCGCCCGATTCACGCTGCCGTCAGGATTAAGAATCTCCCTCCCAAAGTGCTGTACCACTTCGTTGTAGACCACTTCACCGGGCTGCATAAGCGAATGCGCAATCCGGTCCGCCTGCACCAGATGCGCCCCCAACACCACAAACATCTCTCCGACCACAGATTTCCCGGAAGCAATCCCGCCGGTCAGGCCGACTTTCAGCATGACAGCCAGAGAATACCTTCTATCGTGGAAACGCATTCGTTAGGCATGAGACAGTTCCGCAACCCGATTCGCTCGCCGCATCTTCGCCGCTTTGACCGTGTTGAACATGAGCATCGCGATCGTCAGCGGCCCCACGCCCCCCGGCACAGGAGTCAGAGCTCCGGCAACTTCCGCCACTTCCGGATGCACATCGCCAATCAGCGTTGACCCTTTCTTGAGGAAGGTTTCTTCCCGCTTGGCATCTCCCGCGAAGAATCGCTGAAACTCCGCCGCATCAGTCACGGTATTCATCCCCACGTCAATTACAGTTGCCCCCGGCTTCACATAGTCGCGCGTGATCATCCCCGCACGCCCAATCGCCGCCACCAGAATGTCGGCCCGCCGGCACACCGCCGCGAGGTCATGCGTCTTCGAATGGCACACAGTCACCGTCGCATTGGCATTGATTAGCAGCATAGCGGCCGGCTTTCCGACAATATCGCTCCGCCCGACAACGATGGCCTCGCGTCCTGCAATCGGAATGTTGCTGCGCTTTAGAATCTCGATCACTCCTGCTGGAGTACAAGGTACGAGCCCTGGGCGCTGCGTCGAAAGAAAACCGACGTTCATGGGATGAAATCCATCCACATCCTTGGCGGGATTAACCGCCAGCAGCACCTTTTTCGAGTCCACCTGCGGTGGCAGCGGAAGCTGCACGAGAATCCCGTCAATGTCATCGCGCCGGTTGAGCTCTTCAATCACCGCCAGCAACTCTGCGGTCGTCGCGGACTCCTGCGGCGTCAGCTTCTCGCTGTAAATGCCGACCTCTTCGCACGCCTTCACCTTACCGCGGACATAAATCTGCGACGCCGGATTGTGCCCCATCAGCACCACGGCCAACCCGGGGCGCACGGCCGCGGCAGCCATGCTCCTGACTTCCGCGGCCACCTCCGCACGAATCTCCTGCGCGATTTTCGTTCCATCCAAAATGATTGCTGACATAGGTAGGCTTTGATTCTATCGCAGCCGAATGGCTCGCTTTCTCCGTGACTCTGCGCCCGTGGTGAAACCTGCGAGTGCTTTCCCAAGACCCGATGTCGTACAATCGCAAATCATGATGGACAAAGGTCTGCTGGAAATGTTGGTATGCCCCGCCTGCAAGCAGCCGCTCGAATACCGCCAAAGCCCCGAAAGTTTAAAGTGCACCCAATGCCATCGCGTCTACCCGGTTGAGGACAACATACCGATCATGCTAATCGATAAAGCAACGCTTGAGCCGTAGGCGTACCCGCCAGGGAAGAACAAAACAGTGCGATCTGTCGCCATAAGATCGACTTAGCGGAAAGCCTTTCCGCTCCGCCCGCGATCCACCACCTGCTGGCCGAAATCAGCCACCCAAACCGACACATCGTGTCACTTTTGAGATTACCAGTTGGGTACCAGAGGCACCCCCACCCCATGCGCCAGCCTCCCCGACCCCTGCAACTCTTGACATTCATTAGGGTTAATAAAATCCATAGGGATTTGAGAATGGTTCTCAAACCGAAGGCTCGACTACGGCAGCTGAATTGCATGCAACTTACACAGCTGCCGATGAGTCTAATAGGCAATGCAGGGAAAGGTCGTAATCGGAGGTGATGACGGCCATGACTTACACGAAGAAAATGGACGTAGCAAAGAACGACAAAGACAGGTTCACGCTGACTGAATTGGCAGCGCTGCGAAACGATCTGCTCCAGGGTGGAATGGTCGATTCGTACGAAGCCGCCGAATTGCTTCAGGTGTTCCTGATGGGCCGGGGATATGGAGTTTCGCCGAAGGCAGCCCTTGACGCCGCTGGCCGCGTGGAAATGGCCGGATGCGCCCTGCCTGTCCTGCAGCACGAACTCGAAAATCTAGCAATGGTGATGTAGGCATCGCCGCGGGCCGATGAACCCGCAGGCTCAGGTGAGCGGGCTAGCCCCCAAGGGATTTGTGAGAATCTGCAACACTGGGATGGGAAGCCTATATGATGGGAAGCCTATATGATCAAGGCAAGAGTTCGCATTCTCGCTTGCCGATCGAAATAGGGACCGACGAACCAAGTCCACAATGGGAAAGCCGGGCTAACTGGCCCGGCTTTTTGATCATGTGCCGGGCATGTTCGACAGCAAAGAGGCTGCACCCTCGGGAAGGACTTGGCGGTTCCCAGACTCTAGTTGTTGTTAGCACCCGTACGCCGATAAATCGACTCCCTTGGCTCTTAACTCGTGCAGCTTTTTCTTACTCTTCTTCTTGGCAGGTTGCAAAGAAGGTGGGGCTGCTGGAGTGGACGCTGATCGGACAGTAAGCAGTGACTCGATCGGAGGGCCGGTTGGGTTTCCGCAACTAGTGCAGGACTTCGTGCCATCGGGCGACTCCTGGCCACACTCAGGACAAAACATCGCTGGTCACACTGTTGGTAATGAATCGAGGGTTCCACTCAGCGCACTCCGATAGCACAATACAGAAGGCAGCGTTTCGTAACTGTCATTATTGCGAGAGTGCGCCCTGACCCAGTTTTGGACTTGCGAACAAAGGCTGCAATCAAGCCGCAGGTGTGGATTTCCGAACCGGAGCAGTATTACGAATTCTGAATCGAACCCCAAATTGGTATTACTCCGGTCGGAAGCGAACTTGTTTCAACTGCCTCGGGGGCGGTAAACTCGTACTAGTGCTCTACCTGAACCGGCGACGCTAAGATATCAGTGCAGGCTCTCTCGTAGTCCAACGGAAGCAACATGATTGGAGCAAGCAACTCCATGTGGCGAAACGGCTACATCTACTCCTTCGCGTGTTCCACGCTTGTCAAGGAAGTTGCGGTGCCAAAGTTCGAAGATCAGGAGCATCCACAACACGCCGGAGTAGTCCCTTTTTCCGCGAAAATGTTCCTCGAGGATGCTTCGAACCGAACCCGGCTGGAAGTATCCGCGTTGCAGACTGCGCGGTTCGAGTAGTATGGTCTGCAACTGATCCTTCAGTTCGTGGCGCATCCAGTGCACGAGCGGCAGCGAGAATCCCTGCTTGCGGCGATGGAGCAATTCAGAAGGAACACCAAGCCTTTGCGCCAGCTTCTTGAAAAGAAATTTCCGTGTCCCGCCGCGAAGTTTGTACTTCACGGGCAGCGACGCGACCCATCCGACAAATTCGTGATCCAGAATGGGGCATCTCACCTCGAGAGAGGTTGCCATGCTCATTCGATCCACTTTCGTCAGAATGTCGGCCGTCAGATACGTCTTGGTGTCCAGATACATCAAGCGACTGAGATGGTCGGTTGCTGGCGCATCGTCGTAATAGCGCTCGAACAGCAGAAATGGATCCGTGCACTGGCGTGTCCTGGCAACAAAGTCATCCGAAAAGAGTCTTCGCTCCCGATGCAGCGCGGGCAGGAGCGAAAGCCCATCGAGATAACGGTCACGAGATGAAAGCGTTATATTCCAGGAGAATTTTCTGTGCTTTACGGTTGCCGGCAGCAGTGGATACATGTGATCACGGTACAGCCGGCCCATCCACGAAGGAACGAACTCGTAACGCTGGCGCCGCCAATTCAGGATGTAGCGGTCGTATCCGGCAAATAGCTCGTCCCCTCCGTCTCCGGAAAGCGCGACCGTCACGTGCTGACGCGCCAACTGCGAAACGAGAAAAGTAGGGATCATCGAGGAATCTCCAAACGGTTCCTCCATCATCCTAGTTAAATCAGACAGCGTTTGGAGAATGTCTGGATCGACGACAAGTTCATGATGATCCGTCTTAAAGCGCTTGGCCGCGGCACGCGCGTACTCGGCTTCGTTAAAATCTGCCTTGCGAAAACCGATCGAGAATGTTTGCACAGGAGAAGAACTTTCGCGCGCCATCAAGGCAACGACAATGGACGAATCTACCCCACCACTTAACAGTGCCCCTAACGGAACGTCGCTGATCAGTCGGATCCGCACAGCTTCGGCTAAACGGCGTTCCATCTCTTCTAGGCAGGCCTCATCCGATCCGGGGTCGTGGACGCTATAAGCGGGAACGTCCCAATATTGACGAACGTGAATCTTCCCGTCCTTGTACTCAGCCAGGTGACCGGGCGGCAGCTTTCGAATCTCACGAAATGCGGAATAGGGGTCCGGGACGTAGAGGTAATAGAAAAACTGCAGCACCGCTTCTGGATCAACTTCGGCCAATTGAGGGGCTACCGCCAGCATGGCCTTGATCTCAGAACCGAAAAACAGGCGCCCGCCGTTAACGGCGTAGTAGAGGGGTTTCTTTCCCAGCCGATCGCGGGCAAGCAACAGACAATTGCGTTTCAGATCGTAGAGCGCGATGGCGAACATGCCGCGCAACTTCTTAATGCAATCAGCACCCGTCTCTTCGTAGAGATGAACGATGACTTCCGTATCACAATGGCTGCTGAACTGATGGCCTCGAGCAGTCAGTTCCTTGCGAAGTTCGAGAAAGTTGTAAATCTCACCATTGAAGACGACAGCTACCGTGCGGTCCTCGTTGTAAATCGGCTGCTGCCCACCAGAGAGGTCAATGATGCTCAACCTGCGCATCCCGAGACCAACATTCCGCTCTGAATGAATACCTTCGTCGTCGGGACCGCGGTGCACAATCGTATCTGTCATGGTGCGCACATCCTCGACGGTGACGGTCTCATCCTCTCGGCCGATCATTCCGGCTATTCCGCACATTGCAGGACCTCGACGCTTTCAGCCGCGTCTTCGACGGCAAGGTTGCCACGGCAAGACAGGCAGCACAGGATTTTTAAAACTTGATTGGATTCCGAACCTGTTCTGTGGCCCCACATCCGCATTTTCCAGTTCTTACTGCGCTTTCCAATACGCTAATTCTGCGGGTTTTTCTATCGGGTCTACCTGTTTTCTTCGATTTCTCCGAAATTAGACGGTACAATGCAAGTTTCTTTGGGGGACGTGGGACTATTACTGCTGTCACCCTGAAGTGAGTTCAAGCAGGCTGCGGCCGAGCGGCGAGGCGTCGGCGTAGACCTTGACGCAATCAATCGTCCATCTGCCGTGCTAGTCTTAGTCTCAGGGAGTGCAACGCCTGCCGAAATCACACTGGTACGATGTCCTAGGCATATCCGCTCAATGTCGTCTGCCAGTTTGCCAGCATTGTCCTGAACTGCGACGCTGGGAATACGAGTGACCATCCGATCAGGCTGCACGACAGCCTCGGTCAGCAGGCTGAGCAGGCGCTCGCTGTCTCCTGGCTTCCAAAGCTCCGTGCCCAGCGGACGTGTGCCGTTATCGCTCGCCAGTACGGGCACTTTCATCGTAAGAGCTTCCAGCACGGAAGAGCAAACACCGTCCGTTAAGGGCATCCGAATGTAGGCCACAGACCTTATCATCATGGTCAGAAATAAGTCATGCGGCACCGAACCAGTGATATGGACCCCCTGCGTCAATTGCTCGCGATCAAAGAAATCGCGAAGCAGATGTATTTCGCGTTCGCTTGTTCCCACCACCAAGAACCCTATTCGAGGAAACGAAGTCCGGAATTTCCTCATCATGTCGACGAGAAACGCGAGCATGTATTCTTTGCGGTAACACAGGTAAATGAAGAAGACCGCATCGTGCTGCTGGCAAAACGTTTGCACTTTCTCTGGCAATGGCACTGGGTCAAACTGAACGTGTTGGGTAGAAAAATGCGGGATGGGAATCACCGTTTCGGGAGCAATGCCCGTGCTGAGGATGACCGCTCTCACCGCTTCGCTGTTGCAGTAGATCCTCGAGGCAGCGCGAAATAGTAGCGAAAAGGCACCTTGCCAGAACGATCCTCTGGGCGCCGGAAAAAAGCTTTGTTGGTGTCCACCGCAATACGTCAGCAAAGCCGGAAGCCGCCACATGCGGGCCAGGAATAGTGCCGACAACGCCAGCGCAAAACCCTTCTTGGTCTCACCATTCACTCGAACATGGACAGTATAGCCCCGTCGCACCAGACGCAGAACCTTGCGAAAGTAATCCCACCCGCTTTGGACGTCAATATATTCGGGACTTTTCACGCGGCGATTCTCGTTCAAATTCATGACCTGGCAGTCCCATCCGCGCGACTCCAACTCTTTCCGGAGCCCGACCAGGCTCATACTCCAGCCGCACACGGGCGGGGGCCAATTCCCGATCTGAAGAATGCGTTTTGTCGTGGTCTTATCCGTCTTCATTCCGGGCTTCGAGCTTTTCTCATTCCTGGCGTCCCGACAAAGATACTCGGAACGACGAGCCGATCAGACCGAAACACGAGAGAGGGTAAGGTGGATTCGTCGCGACGCTCGACAATGCTCCCCCCTAGCTGCCAACAACTGCGTCCTCTCCCACATGGGCTTTATGGTTAGCAGACCATTGCTGCGCGAACCATTGCTTGCGGCGCTTGAAGGACATCTGCCCCAGCCAACGCCCATTTTCGCTTCAGCCCCACTCATAAAATTCCGTTCGACCCCGTTAAGGCGAGGCACTTTCTACTCGGAGAATGGTTGACTTCAGTTTAGCGAAAAACTGTCAAAGACGATAGGCCGCTGCGTGCGCGCGCATGTTGGAGGGTTTGCACGACCCTGGAAAGCGGTCAATTGACCTTTGGTCCTAAGAGACAAAGTGCAAAAGGCCGCCGTGAAGCAACTCAACACGAATCTGCTACAAAGCAGGCAGTGGCTTTGCTTGGCCGTCTGTCGGTCGGAGACTGAATCCGCTCGATGGAACGCGCGAATTCGTTTCGATTGGGTTCGTGGAAGATAGATGGCCAGTCGCAGGCGGCGTTCACAATGCAGCCACGAATGAAACGATCATAGCCGCGATTCTGCCCGCAGCCCACACCCGTTCCTGAGTTGCGCTGGACCACTCCGCTTTCGCCTTAGCCTCCGTTTCAAGAAATCGGCGATTTCGGTTGGGAATCCCATGGGCTGGCGCCCCTGTCGCCGGCTTTGCATCGTGTCCCACGTCTAGCGGGAGTTTACTGCGAAACCCCTTCGTCTTTGAGCCCTTCCTTGTAAGTCCTTGGCTTTCTTACTCCTAGCGAGCTTAATTCCATTCCAACTTGTATTACCCTATTAACAAAAGCTGTATTTGTGATAAAGTCCCATAGTTTGTGCTTGACATTGCGAAGGCCGTAAGTGTATGTATTACCCTATATGGCTTCGCTCGTCGCCAAAAAGAAAGCCAACAAGCTCTACTACTACCTCGTCGAAAGCGCCCGCGTTGAGGGCAAGCCCCGTATCACTCACCAGATTTACTTGGGCACCGCCGAGAAAGTCGCCGCTTTAGTCCAGCAAGGCTCCGCTCCCCTGCCGCTGTCGGGCACCAGTTGCCAGCTGGGGTTACCTGGCGCGCTTTGGTTGGCGGCGCTAGAGTCCGGAGTGTTTGACCTCCTGCAGTCCATCTGGCCTCCACCTCGATCCGGTCCTTCCACCGCTCACTATCTCTTGCTGGCCGCTATTCATCGCATCTGCGATCCCGGTCCAAAGACCGAGGTCCCCGACTGGTATCGCGGCACCATCCTTCCCTCCCTCTGGCAATTTCCCCCTGACCGCTTTACCTCGCAGGCTTTCTGGGATTGTTTTGACCAGATCCGGCTCAGCCCTCTGACCACCAGCGCCTCCGTCCAGCCCGCCGACGACGAACTGGACCGGGCGCAACTGGGGCTCCTGGCTTTGTGGAAAAACAAGCAGATGGTGAGCCCGCGTTTATTGTCCTATGACAGCACCAACTTCTATACCTTCGTGGCCTCGACCAATCAGCGCAATCAGCTGGCACAACGCGGACACAACAAACAGGGGCGACATAATTTACGCCAGGTCGGTTTAGCCTACGTGCTGGATAGTGTGTTTGGCCTTTCCCTCTGTCATCATGTCTATCCCGGCAACGTGGCCGATAGCGAGGAGTTTGCCACCGCCCTGCCCCGACTGCTGCATTTTCTGGATGAAAACCAGATCCCACGCCACAGTGTCACTTTGGTCTTTGACAAGGGACCGGCGGCGCTGCACAACACGTTGGCCTTGGAGGAGTCCGGCCTGGGCTGGATCTCGGCTTTGCCCTGGAACCAAGCTCCGCCGGAGTTTCGCGAAATCCCGCTGGAAAAATTCCAGGCCCTGAGCGCGCAGCAGCCCGGGGTATTGGCTTTCACGCAAAAACTCCTGGTGCACGGGCGGGAGCGTTTGTGCGTGATGAAATATTCCGCGGCCTTTCTCAGCCAGCAACTGCATAGCTTAACCACCAGTCTGTCCAAGGTCACGCAAGCGCTGCGCCGGCTCTCGCAGGATCTCAAAAAACCGGATTGTCGGCTGAAAGAAAAAACCATCCGCAACAAGATTGGGTGCTGGCTCTCCGCCCAGTTCTTAGCCGAGCTGATCCGCTATGAACTGACGCCGCTCGACGACCGGCGCTGGAGTTTGCAGTTCGATGTCGACACCGCCGCCTTCCATCGCCTGATGACACAGCGACTGGGTCGTACCATCCTGATGACCAATCGTATGGACTGGGAGGCTGAGCCCGTAGTTGCTGGCTACGGCGGACAGCAATCTGTAGAAAAAGTTTTCCGCGGCCTCAAGGACGGGGACTGGCTCAACTGGGGTCCCATGTATCACTGGACCGACAGCAAAATTCGGGTGCACGCTTTTTATTGCATGCTGGGGATTTCTCTGCTGAACTACGTTCACCATAAGGCGCAGAAAGCATGTCCCGACATCACCCTCGAGCAACTGAAGCAGGAACTGGCCGACATCCTGCAATTTGTTCTGCTCTATCCTCCCCAAGGCGAGAAGGGACCCTACCGTACCGCCACCATTCAGAGCAAGCTGACTCTCACCCAATCGCTGCTGGCCAACGCCGTCGGCCTCGAGAAATTAATGCCCGTCAAAGTGGGTAAGACGAACGGCAAGCGCTAACCACAGCCGACCCAGCTACTTAGGATTCCTCTGATCCATTTCCCAGTAAACTACCGC
>Ga0123355_10004697_pt1 | contig 19878 bp, 18 predicted proteins | sample TergutEmb28metaG_3_FD_89872 | JGI IMG/M metagenome (GOLD analysis project Ga0123355, IMG submission 89872) | Embiratermes neotenicus P1 segment gut microbial communities from Petit-Saut dam, French Guiana - Emb289 P1 | ecosystem: Host-associated > Arthropoda: Insects > Digestive system > Gut ...
TTTAGTTATAGAACCTTTGAACTGTTTAACGATACGCGATATTGTAGGGGCGAACTGTGTTCGCCCGTCACTATCCAATACGATAATCATATGGATATGATTGGGCATAATTACATATTTATCGATGTCAACAAAATCATAAATCATAGGTAAAGCTGAAATTTCTTTGTCTATAATTTTTCCATAATCAGAAAGGTGCGGGCGAACACAGTTCGCCCCTACATCAATCATGCCTAACATTTCGTGTTTATCTTTCACACAAATTGTAATAAAGTATGCACCCTTTTGACTATAGTCATATTCATCTAATCGTATCCGTTTTCGTTCCGGCATTCCATTCATGCCAAAACCGCAAAATCCCTCACCCGCATCTGCACAGAAATATTCCCGTTGTACACATTCGTTTCTATGCCATACACCACGTCCATGGAAAATCCGCCGTTTTTATCCACGCCGGCTTCCAAAACGGCTTTTGCGTAAACTTCATTCAACCCAAAAGCGATCCCCTTTACCCGATATCCCCTGTCATTTCTAAATGTAAATATCAACGTGTTTTTATCATCTATCACCCGCACATTTTCTACATAAACGCCGCCACTTGCAAACAGCGGCTCGTGGTTGCCGCTTCCAAAAGGGGCAAGGCGGGAGAGTTCGTCCGCTAGGCGGAGCGTTACATCTTCAAGCGCAAGTTGGCAGTCTATATCAATTTGTGGGCGGAAATCTTCTTCTGTAAGGGTGCAGCCATCGTTAAGCGCGTCGCGCAAAAGGGGGATATTTTCTTCTGCTATAGTCAGCCCCGCTGCCATGGAATGCCCGCCAAACCGCACAAATAAATGGCGATGCTGGTGCAACGCTTCAAATATATTGTAGCAAGCGGATGAACGCCCGGAGCCTTTCATTGCCTCGTCGCCTTGGGTCAGTACAATGGTGGGGCGGCCGGTGTTTTCACGTATGCGGCCGGCAACTATCCCGGCTATGCTTTCGTGTATTTCTGTATCGGCTATAACAAGAACCTTGTCCAACATGCTGGGTAGTTCCGCAAGCAGGCGGTCTACGCAGTCTGCGGTCAAGTTTTTCCGTTCGTCGTTTAGTTCTATCAGTTCATGGGTGAGATGCATACGTTCAATGACATTTTCCGCGCCGGCAAGCAGTAAGTTTACTGCTTTTTCCGCGGAATCCAGCCTGCCTGCGGCATTGATGCACGGCCCGATTACAAAGCCCACCGTAAATGTGTCAATGGGTTTTTCCAAATACCCGCGGGCGGTCAGCAAACTTCCCAAGCCGGGGTTTACCAGCTTGTTTGCATTTAGAATCTGCATTCCGCAATTGGCCAAAATGCGATTTTCGTCTTTCAGCGGCACAATGTCACATATTGTGGCGATTGCCGCCAGCACAAGGCATTCCTCTTGTTCCAGAAATGGCATTTGCAAATATTCGCAAAGGGCGGCGGCTAATTTGTATGTAAGCCCGCCCGCGCACATTTCTTTGAAAGGGTAAGGGCAATCGTGTTGTTTGGGGTCTACTACGGCTATGGCTTGGGGAAGCGTTTCGCCTTGCTCGTGATGGTCGATGATAACGGTGTCTATCCCAAGGGATGCCGCCAGCGCGACTTCTTCTATAGCGGAAATGCCGCTGTCTACAGCAATAATAAGCCTAGTGCCGGAATAAGCGAGGCTTGTCATTGCATTTTTATTCAGCCCGTATCCCTCTTTTACCCTGTGCGGTATGTAATAGGAAACAACGGCACCCAAACGTGCCAGCACTTTGTACAAGATGACCGTGCTTGTTATGCCGTCTGCATCATAGTCGCCGTAAATGGTGATTTGTTCGCCGGTATTTATCGCTTTGCGGATGCGGGTTAACGCCTTTTGGGCATCTTTCATTTTTGTAAAGGGGCGTAAGTTTTCGATAGCCGGTTGAAGAAAGGACAGGGCGGTATTTTTGCTGCGAACATCACGGTTTGCCATGACCCGTGCCATGATGGGGCTGATGCTAAGCACCTGGGACATAAGTGATAGGTCTGCATCCGTTTCGCGCATTACCCAGCGTGCGCCGGTGGAACTAAAAGTCATACAAAAATCACTTCCCCGCTAAACTCGCCTTTTGGGGAAACTGAAACCAGCCCGATACTCCCTTTTAATGCGCTGCGTGGGTGGGTTACGCTGCCCGGGTTCATAAAAAATATACCGTTTTTTGTGTGTTCAAATATCTCATGGGTGTGGCCGAAAAAGCAAGCGTCTACGCCTTTTTCTTGCGCGTAATACATTATGCGGTTCATGTCACTTTTTACACCATGGGTGTGGCCGTGCATGATTAAAATGCGCTTGTTTGCTGCATCTGCGCCCAATTGTAAAATTTGCTCGGTTTTTTCCCGCGATTCAAATGAGCCGCCAACGCCTGCCATTTGTAAATTAGGATAAATGCATTGCAGGTTTAATAAATCCTTTGCGTAGTCGCCAAGGTGTATGGCCATTTGTACTTCGTTTGCGTACTTGGGCAAAATTTCGTCTTTTAATTTCGCCGTAATGCTATGTGTGTCGCTAATGAGCAGTATTTTCATGAAGTCAGCTTCCTAATCATAAGCCCAAGCGCCTGGCCGCGGTGGCTTATTTTATTTTTTTCTTTCATGGTAAGTTCTGCCGCGGTTTTGCTGTATTCGGGTACGTAGAAAATAGGGTCGTATCCCATGCCGCCTGTACCGGATGGGGCATGGGCTATTTGGCCGTGTATTTCGCCTTTTGTGGTCATTATCCCGCCGTCCGGAAAAGCACAGGCAATGACGCCCACAAATTTTGCGTTGCGGTTTGACGCGCCCGACAATAGTTCTATGATGTGCGCGTTGCGTACCTCATATGGTGTTTCCCGTCCCATATAATTGGCGGAGTCTACCCCGGGCTGGCCGTCGAGCGCTTCTATGCAAAGCCCAGAATCATCAGCAAGAACGGTTACATCGTTGTAACCGTTCTCACGCAGAAATGCTAATGTTTTTGTCGCTTTTTGAATAGCGTTCTCCTCAAAGGTTGCGCCTGTTTCTGTAGGTTCGAAAAAAAGACCCAAGTCGGAAAGGGAAATAAGCTGAAGCTCTGTTCCTTCAAATACGGCCTGTATCTCTTTTACTTTCCCTGGGTTGTTTGTGGCAAAAAGGGTGGTCATTGTGGTTCGATAAGGCCATATTCGCCGTCGTTACGCTTATAAATAACATTAATTTCGTCTGTCCAGCTATTGCGGAATACATAGAAGCTGTGGTTTAACAGTTCCATTTCCATTACAGCTTCTTGTGCATCCATTGGCTTAATTGCAAAACGCTTGGTGCGGGTGATAACAATTTCCGGTGTTGCGGCTTCGTTGATTTCTGCCGCTGTTTCCAGGAAGCTGAGTTCGTCGTTGGTTGCCACACTGCGGCGGCGGCGGTCGCGTAAGCGAGATTTGTATTTTATCACTTGACGCTCTAAAACATCTACCGCTTGATCCATGCAGGCAGAAACATCTGCGTTGGTAATTTCCGCACGCAGCATACGCTTGTGCATTGGGATGGAAACTTCCATTGTGGTTAAGTGTTTATTTTCGCTAAATGTTACATAGACATTTGCGTTTTCCGGTAATAATTTTTCTAAGTGGCCAAGCTTTTTCATTGCGCGTTCTTTGATGCCTTCAGTTACGGTCATATTTTTCCCGGTAAATTCAAAACGCATAGTAATCCCTCCAATTTATGTTGAAAACAACCAATTTACATGGCAGGTATGCCGGTCGGCGATTTTCAACTGATTGTATATGCGCATATTATAGCAGGCTAATGAGACATTGTCTAAGGGTTTGTGTTGCGTATTCACTGTAATGAAAGTATAATTTTGCAAAAGACGGCAATTTCGGCCAAATATAGCAATTTCATTTTGCGTTGTACGAAAACGAGACCGAAACGTGCGGCTTCAGGCGCGTTCTCGGACGAAGTTTGAGGCTAGGCAAAACAAAATTGCTATACCCCCTGACGGCACATTCAATATGCCGTCAGGGGGTAGGACTCAATGCCATTAAGATAAGCCTTACCCCCTGATATCACATTGAATGTGCTATCAGGGGGCAGAGGACTCAATGCGAAACAAGCCAGAGGAGGATTTTTATGATTTACGCAAACATTCACGCATTACGCACGCAACTTAGCAAAATTGAGGAGTACGGCGCACTGGCCGCAGAATATGGCAAAAGCGCAGAGGTTAAACAAGAGGCTGAAAAGTTGGAAATTGCATTGAAAGCCGCCTTATCCGTCGTGGAAAAGCTGGCAAACGCACATGAAACAGCGGACGAACCCGCCGATTACACCGCAATCCGCAAACTTTGCCCAGGCGGCAACACACCTGTTGAAAATATTCCTGACCTGAAAGAAAAAATGGCCGGCGCAGTCCTGGGGCGTTTTATTGGCTGCACACTTGGCGCGCCGGTGGAAATGTGGAGTATTGCCGATATGGAAGCCGCCGCAAAATATGGCGGAATGGAATTCCCCCCGCGTGACTATTGGACTGTAGTTGCCCGCCCATGGGATTTACGCTACGGCGTTGACCCGGTGAGCAAGTACAGCAGAGATGGCATGGACGGCGTGCCTGTAGACGATGATGTGACTTACACAATTTTGGGGCTGCTAATCATTGAGCGGTATGGCTTTGACTTTACCGTTGAGCAAGTGGGTGAAATTTGGAAAGAACTTTTACCGTACGCCTGCACCGCAGAAGATGTTGCGCTGAAAAATCTGCAAAAAGGTATCCCGGCAAAAGAAGCCGGCGAAATAGATAACCCATACTTACAATGGATTGGTGCAGACATCCGTGCGGACGGTTTTGGCTATGCTGCCGCCGGTAACCCGCAAGAAGCCGCACGTATGGGATATGTGGACGCATATTTAAGCCACCGCAGAAATGGCATATATGGCGAGATGTTTTTTGCGGCGGCAATAGCGGCGGCGTTTACAACCAGCGACCCCATCGAGCCGGTTCGCATTGCGCTAAAGGAAATCCCCAGCACTTGTACACTATATAAAGATGTAGAATGGGCGTTGGAAGTTGGGCCTGCGTTGAAAGACTATCGCGAAGCACGCAAAGTAGTAGACGAGCGTTTTGCCGGTATGAGCCCCGTCCACACAAACAATAACGCGTGTCTTACAATTTTTGGGCTGTTCCTTGGCAAGGGCTGTTTTACAGAAACTATCGCCAATGTAATAGCCATGGGTTTGGATAACGACTGCACCGGGGCCACGGTAGGCAGCATTATTGGCGCAATTGTAGGCGAAAAAGGCATTGCGCCGCACTGGACGAAAGCTTTTAATGATAAGGTGCGCACTTATTTGAATGGAATGCCGGAGTTTTCTATACAAGATATTGTACAGCGGTTTGTGCGTTTGGCAGAGAAGCAATAATGCAAACAAACAGACTGTTCGAAATAATATATATTCTACTAGATAAAAAGAGCGTACCCGCGCGGGAGCTTGCGGCGCAATTTGGCGTATCCACACGCACAATTTACCGCGACATCGACGTTTTAAGCCTGGCGGGGATTCCCGTATATACAGAAAAAGGCAAAGGTGGCGGAATAAGCCTGCTGCCGGACTTTGTGCTGAGCAAGTCTCTTTTAAGCGAGAAGGAACAGAACGAAATTTTATCTGCCCTGCAAGGGCTGCAAGCGGTAAAAGCGGCCGACGCAGATTCCATTTTGCAAAAACTGTCTGCCATTTTTAACAAAAATATAGTTCCTTGGCTGGACGTCAATTTTGCGGGCTGGTGCGAGGAAATTTTTAATAATTTTAAGTATGCCATTTTAGAGCGCAAAATCGTGCGGTTCGATTATTACGGTGTGCATGGCGATAAGACTTCCCGCCGCATAGAACCCATTCAGCTATGCTTTTTTTCTAAAGCGTGGTATGTAAAAGGGTATTGCTTGGTACGCCAAGGAGTGCGCATGTTTAAGTTAACCCGCGTGCGTGAGCTGGCGGTTACCGGCGAGCATTTTGAAATGCGCGATTTACTGACCATACCCACAAACGAAAGCCCGGACAGACATAGGCCCGACGTGACCCTTAAAGTGAGAATTGCGCCGGAAATGACACACCGCTTAATTGACGACTTCGAACCCGGCGAGCCGCAGCCGGACGGAAGCCACATTGTAACCGTCACCTGGCCGGAGGATAGCTGGGTGTATGGGTTTATACTTTCTTATGGGGAATATGCGGAGGTACTGGAGCCGGAGCATTTCCGTGAAATTATGAAGGAAAAGGCGAAAAAAATTACGCAGATGTATTCATAAAGTGGAGGTAATTACATGGATTTAGAAACATGGAGAGCAATCGAAAGCGAGACAGAGCGCATCAACGTATTTTACAAGAATTGTGACGAGGACATTCGGTTAAATGCTTCAAAAGCCCGCAGGGTGGAGTTTATTACTACGGTGAAATACGTCGAAAAATATCTTTCACCCGGCAACAAAATTATGGATATTGGCCCCGGGGCAGGAGAGTACAGCCTGTACTTTGCAAAGCAAGGCTATCTTGTTACGGCGGTGGAGCTTGTGGACGACAATGTCGCTGCGTTCCGGGCTAAAATCACGCCGGACTTAGACATAGACCTTAGACAGGGCAATGCCTGCGACTTGTCTGCATTCAGCGACAACTCCTTTGATGTCGTGCTTTTGATGGGGCCGTTGTACCACATATCAGACCCGGCGGACAGACAGAAATGCATAGACGAAGCCCGCCGTGTTTGCAAGCCGGGCGGCGTTATCTTTTTTGCGTATATTTCAAGTGACATGGTGGTGCTTACGGAAACCTTTCGTTACGACTTGAATTATCTTATACACGGTGACTACAATCATGAAACTTTCCAAATAGATAGCATTATTCCGTTTGTGCTTGTCACTGTGGCAGATGCCCGTGACGAACTGGTCAATGCAGGCATAAAACTGCTGCATGAAATTGCAGTCGATGGTGTCAGTGAGTTGCTGGAAGAAAAAATCAACCAACTGGATGATGCAGGCTATGCGCAGTATTTGCGATACCACTTTTACTGCTGCGAAAAACCGGAAATGCTGGGCAGAAGCAACCATTTGTTGTTTGTTGGGCAAAATTAGGAGGGGATACACATGATAAAATACACAACAGACATGACCCGCATAACCTGTGATATGCTTGATGGCGGTTTCTTCGTAGGCTGGCCAAACCCGCCATCCGCGCAGGCGCATTTGCGCATTTTGAATGGTGCATATATTGCTTGGGTTGCGATTGATACACATTCAAATAAAGTTGTGGGTTTTATCAATGCGGTTTCAGACGGTGTTTTGTCGGCGTATATCCCGCTGCTGGAAGTTTTACCGGAATACCAAAAACAGGGCATTGGAAAAGCGCTTGTATCCCGTATGTTGGAATCGCTAAAAAATTTGTACATGGTGGACTTGCTTTGTGACAAGGATATGCAGGACTATTACGCCAAATTTGGAATGCACAAGGCCACAGGTTCATTGATACGAAACTATAACCGTCAAAATTGTATGTAAAGGAGAGCCTTCGCATGGGCCAACAATTTTCGCAAAAGAGCAAAAGAAATATAGGCTTAAAAGCAACTCATTATTTTCGTACGCGTATTGCGCCGCTGGTTATGACATTGGTGATAATGGTGGGGCAAACTTGGATAGCTTATATGATAAATCTTGATTTTATTTGGATATTGCCAATCGCTTCCGGGGTGTTGCTGATATCTTCTATACTGGCTTATTCGATTAGCCATGCGCATCCGTCAAAGGCAGCGCGCGCCCTGTCAGTTGCCGTTGCTGTTCTTTTGACATTCATTAACTTGGTTTGTATCGGATGGTTTGTATACGACATGCTTAATCCGGAGACAGTTACTGTTTCCCATGAATTGCTGCTGTCGGGGTTTGCATTGTGGATAGTAAATATCGGCGTGTTTTCTTTAGCGTACTGGGAACTGGATACAGAAGGGCCCGATACCCGTGCGTTGGGCTTGCCGGAAGTGCTGCGCAATAATATCTATCCGGATTTTGTGTTTGAGCAATATACCACATGTAATCCGCATCTTTCGCCGGAAAATTGGACGCCGGGGTTTCTTGATTATCTCTATTTGTCTATTACAACCGCTACTTCGTTTGCCCCTTCGGCACCAACGCCCAGTACTTCTATGGCAAAAATGATGGCCGGGGCAGAGGCTTTAATTAGCTTGTTTACGCTTGGTTTGATTATTGCCAGGGCGATGTCGTTGTAGTGCAAAAAGGTAAATCCTTTAGCGAGACTGCTTTTTTTTCCCCTTGCAATGGTATAAGAATGAGCGTACAATTGATAAAAATTCCAAAGGAGGGTTTTATTTGAACGCAGAAAACAAAGCATTGCTGGAGTTGTACAAGGATCTCCGCGTTGCAGACGTGCGCGACGGCATGGACTGGATTGGCTACCACAATTTTGGCTCTATGGAGCCGGGTGTGCGCCCGCTGTTCCGTACACGTGCGGTGGGGATTGCCCGTACAGCCCGCTACTTACCATACGTAGGCCCATATCCGGAAGCCAAGGGCGATGCGTATGACGAATGGCAGGGCTGGTATTACTGGAAAGTTTGCACATACCCTTGGGTAGAGGACATTGAAGAAGGCGACTTTATGGCCATTGACGTAAGCGGCGTAAATGTTGGGCTTTTAGGTTCGGAAAACACCCTGAAGGCGCTGCAAAAAGGCAACCGCGGCTTCGTGCTAAACGGGGCGGGTATTCGCGATACAGACGAAACCATTATGCAAAAAATCCCGGTGTGGTCGCACTTTATTGGGCAATCCATGGTACAGTGCAAAATCCAATTCGACCAAAAAGATGTACCAGTTGCCATTGGCGGTGTCACCATTTTCCCGGGGGATGTTATTGTTGCCGACGGCGACGGCGTTATTGTAGTCCCGCGCGCCGTAGCAACAGATGTGGCAAAATACGCCACAAAAGTACTGTCTGCGGACAAAATAACCCGCCGCGAAAGCTACGAAGCGCTTAACTGGCAACTAGATGATACTGTAAAATAGAAAGGGATGACCCCATGAAATTTCCGGACATGCCGTACACACGGCCTCAATTTGAAGAAGTACAAGCGAAGCTGACAAAGATACTTGAAGACTTCAAAAACGCCAAAACCGCAGAAGAATGCTTTGCGGCGTACAAAGAATCTGACGATTACAGCGCGTATCTATTCTCCATGTTTGCCATCGCGCGCATTCGTAACACGCTGGACACCACCAATGCAGAATACGACGCGGAAAAAACCTACATGGATGAAGTACTGCCAAAACTTCAAGCCCTTTCGCAGGCATTTACCCAAGCCCTTTTGGATTCACCATTCCGCAAGGATATGGAAGCCGCTTGGGGTGACTTGATGTTCCGAAACGCCGAAATTGCGCTAAAAACTTTCAGCCCTGAGATTATCCCGGATATGCAGGAAGAAAACCGCCTACGCAGTGAATACACGAAGCTCATCGCATCCGCGCAAATTCCTTTTGACGGCAAAACGCTGACGCTTGCGCAAATGACCCCATATTTTCAAGACCCAAGCAGGGAAGTACGCAAAGCCGCTGCGGAAGTGTACGGCGCATGGTTTATGTCCCACGCGGCCACATTCGACAGTATTTTTGACGAACTCACAAAACTGCGCGCAAAAATGGCAAAACAGCTTGGCCACAAAAACTTTGTGGAAACAGGCTACTACCGTATGCAACGCAACTGCTACGGCACAGAAATGGTATCAAAATTCCGCGAGGGCGTACAAAAGTACATCGTTCCCGTTGCGAAACGTTTGAAAGAAGAACAGGCAAAACGCATTGGCGTGAGCGCGCTAAAAATGTACGACGACCAATTTGAATATCCTGAAGGCAACGCAAAACCTTTCGGCACACCGGACGAAATTTTTGCGCACGGTAAAAAAATGTATCACGAACTTTCGCCGGAAACAGCCGAGTTTATCGATTTTATGCTGGACGGCGAGTTGTTCGATGTGCTCACCCGCCCGGGCAAAGCGGCAGGCGGTTACTGCGCAACCATTCCAATTTACAAGGCACCGTTCATTTTCGCCAACTTTAATGGTACCGCAGGTGACATAGACGTACTCACCCACGAAGCGGGGCATGCGTACGCGTCTTACAAGGCAAGGGATATCTACCCGTCTGCACTGCGCCGCTACTCCAACGAAACGGCGGAAGTGCATTCTATGGCCATGGAATTTTTCACATGGCCGTGGATGCAAGGCTTCTTTGGCGACCAAACGGAAAAATACTACTACAGCCACCTTGCAAGCGCGCTCATTTTTATCCCATACGGCACAATGGTAGACGAGTTCCAGCATCATATGTACGAAAAGCCTGACATGACCCCGGCAGAGCGCAACGCCCTGTGGCTAAAGCTGGAAGGCATCTACCGCCCATGGCTGGACCTTACGGATACAACATTCTACGAAGAAGGCCGCCGCTGGCAGGCACAAACCCACATTTACAGTATGCCGTTCTACTATATAGACTACTGCCTGGCGCAAGCGATATCGTTAAGTTTTTGGACAGAATCGCAGGATGACTTTAAGGCAGCATGGGAAAAATATGTACGCTTTACAGGCTTTGCAGGCACCAAAACCTTTGTAGACCTTGTGGCCGATGCAGGATTGCCAACGCCGTTTGAACCGGAGAATTTGAAAATTGTGGCGGATGCTGCGGTTAAGTGGCTGGATAGTAAGTAATAAATGTATGTAGCGGGGCAGCCCGCCAGGGGAATTTACCTTCCGCTCCGAATCGATGATCGCCGCAAGAAAATCACTTGCGGCACTAATCGATAGTCGCTTCAGGTTAAATTCCCCCCGGCGGGCTGCCCTTGGCTTACTTTTTACATATATGCACTCCATATGGCGGCATATGATAATCACCTTTGGGCATCTCCTGCCCTGTGATGATGTCATACATATCATGTTCCAGCGTTATCGCGCGTTCTTCTTCGGTAAAATTCATTACAAAGTAGTAACTTGCGTTTTTGCTTGCACGGGTTTGCACCGATACCCCTGCTTGAGCGTTTATTGGCGGGGCGTTCACGTCGCACAAATTTAAATCGGCGGTGAGTAGTTGATGATAAAAGCTTTGCAAAAAGTCGCTTCCGGTGCGTGCGCCTATAAAGTATGCGCGGCCTTTACCGTAGTCATTTTTAGTTATGGCGGGCGTACCCTTATAAAAATCGCTGCCATAGGTGCCCATGACTTCTGCGCCATGGCATTCGATAAGTGCGCAATAATCCACAACTTCGTATTGCTTGCCCTGCGTAAAACCTACAACGCTGTTTTTATCGGAAGAATACAGCGTATCAGTTTCCGTTATGGCTATGCCGAAAACTTCTCGCAAAACCGGGTGAAAGCTGCCTTTGTGTACAAGATCTGTTTCGTCCGCCATTCCGGATATATAGGTGGAAACCAGTCTGCCACCGCCCAGGACATGCGCTTTTAACGCGTTCGCTAGCATGTCACCTACCATGTACAGCATTGGCGCAACAACCAGCGCGTATTTGGACAAGTCCTTATCTTTTGTGACTACATCTACGGGGATATTCGCATCCCAAAACGCCTTGTAATGCGCATGTATGGTTTGTGGATATTTCCTGCTTTGGCGGCTGAAGCCCTGAATATCGTCCAATGCCCACTGCGTTTCCATATCGAACAATATGGCCACCTTTGCCGGGGTGCCGCTATTTTTTATTTCCGATACCTTCTCCAGCATTTCGCCAACGGCTTGCACTTCTTTGAACACGCGGTTGTTAGATGAATTATCGTGGTCCACCACCGCGCCATGAAATTTTTCCGAGGAACCGCGCGACTTACGCCATTGAAAGTACATGATAGAATCCGCGCCGTGCGCCAGCTTTGCCACGGAGGAAAGCATATGCATTCCCGGGCGTTTTGCCCTGTTAACGGGCTGCCAGTTTACCATGCTTGGCGCAGATTCCAATATGAGAAACGGCTGATTTTTAAGTGTGCGGTAGTAATCATTCAAAAAGCCCAGCTTGGAGGCCAGGAACGCTGTAGTCTCATAGTCGTTATGCCATGCGGGGTATGCGTCCCATGAAATCATGTCCACTTCTTTTGCAAACGGGGCGTAGTCCAGCCCGTTAAACGGATGCGGCGTGACCATGTCCGACATGAAATTTGTGGTGATGGGGATATTCGGCGTTATTTCCCTAAGCGGGGCAATTTCGTGACGGTAAAAATCTATAGTTTGATGGGTGACAAAGCGCTGCCAGTCCAAGTTTAGCGCATGTACACCATCTTCTCCAATTGGCGACGGCGGCTCTGCTTGGGAGAAGCATGTATATGTGTGGCTCCAGAATGCGCTCCAATACGCGTGGTTAAGCGCGTCCAGCGTCACATATTTTTCCTGTATCCACTTGCGGAAATTTTCCCGGCAGTAGTCGCAATAGCATTCGCCGGAGTATTCGTTAGACACGTGCCACATCAGTATTGCAGGGTGGTTTTTGTATCGCTGTGCAAGCTTGCGGTTTACTATGCCTATTTTCTCCCGGTACACAGGCGACGAAAAACAGTGATTGTGCCGCCCGCCTTGACGCATTTTTTCGCCGCGGTTGTTGGTACGAAGCACTTCCGGATATTTTTGCGAAAGCCATGCAGGGCGTGCGCCGGACGGCGTGGCAAGTATCACATTGCCGCCTATGCCGTGGATATCGTCAATAATTTTATCCAGCCAGCCGAATTGAAAATTCCCTTCCGTGGGCTCCAATGCCGCCCATGCGAAAATGCCTACGCTAAACGCGTTTGCGTGGACGGCTTTCATGAAGGTGATATCGTCGGCTAATTGCTGCGGATATTTTAGCCATTGGTCGGGATTGTAATCGCCGCCATGTAGCAGGCGGGGTTCGCGCGTGTATCTTTCAAACTTTAGAATTTCCATTGTAGTTGCCTCGCTTTCGAGAAGAATAAACTTACAAAACATTCTGCCATTCACGGCGGTTGTAGAGTATGCGAATGACATGTACTTCTAAATTTGAGTCGTCAATGATGTAAAAAGCATTGTAGTTTTCCACAGGCAACATGCGCAAGCCAATGGTGGCATATGGCTCAATACGTACAATATTGTGCCGTGCAGGCATAAAATTAAGCGACATAACTTGCTTTTCAATGGATAGAAAAACGCGTTGCGCCGCTTGGGGTGCTTTCAGAACATCGGTAATGTAGTCAAAAATGCGATACATATCAAGCACGGCGGTGGTTTCAAGAATAACGCTATACTCCATCGAAGCCATACTCCTTTTTTATGTTGGAAAAAACCTCTGATGCAGTACGTCCACCACCGTTTTTCATTGCATAAAGCCCTTCGTCCAGCAGTTGATGAAGCTGATGACGGCCGGTTAGTTCTTCGTAAGCGACGTTTGACAGTAGTACGAGGTCGCCTGTGCCATTTTTTGTGATGAACACAGGCTCGTTATAAGTGTTACAAAAGTTAGAGATTTCACTGTACTTGTTGCGCAGGTCTGAACTTGGAAGAATTTTTGCCATGGTATCACCTCACTTATTTTACTGTACAAATATTATCAAAATATTGATAATTAATCAATTTCTCAATATCTTCTCCATCGCCTTACCCTTTGCCACCTCGTCCACCAGCTTATCCAACCGGCGGATTTTTTGCATAAGCGGTTCCTGTATTTCTTCCACACGAACCCCGCAAATAACCCCTGTGATTTTGTATGCATTGGGGTTCATTTGCGGCGCCTCAGAGAAGAATGTTTCAAAATCCACGCCTTTTTCGATTTGGGTCGCAAGCCCTGCTTGGTCATATCCTGTAAACCAGCAAATGACGGTGTCGATGTCGGACTTGGTGCGGCCTTTGCGTTCCGCTTTTTGGATATACAGCGGGTATATGGCAGAAAATTTCATTTTGTAAACACGTTCATTGCTCATTTTATGGTGTCTCCCTCTCGGTGATAGTTACTTTTACAGTATCGCCCGCTTGCTTGCCAATGGCGGCACGGATATCCTTACGAATGCCGATAATATAGCAAATTGAGCCATCGGCGTTTTTCACGCCCATGTTTACGATACTGCCATCATACGGCACACCATCAAACGTGGCATGTACCTTGACGCGCCCTTTGCCGAACTCGGCTTTCAAATCGTACGGAAATTCTACGAAAGCACCGTCTATATCCGGGACTTTGCGGATAACAGCTTCGAATTCGTATGTTTTCATACCCGCACACTTCCGTTATAAAGCACCTCTATCCCAATATCCACCAGCGGCCGCCATTCTATCCAAAAGCCTGTTATTTTCACGACGTTAAACTTCTCCACATCTTTTAACTCCGCGTATTTTGGCTTGTCCAAGTACGGTTTCATATCAAAAATGCGCACCTCGTTACCTTCAAACTCGATTTCTAGTTTGTAATCCGGTAACGCTTTTACAGAAACAAACTTAGGCAACACCTGATACTGAACCATTTTTGTTATAGCCGCACGCAGGGTTTCACGTTTGTACTCCTGGTTCCAGCGGTTTACGGCTATCCAGTCGAACATGCCTGCGGTTTCCCGTGGCCAGCCGTCTCCGCTCATTTGGGTGATGGCTCGCTCCATATCCTCGAAAGCAGATAGGATTCCGCCGCCCCCGCCGCCGGCCGCTGCAACTACAATACTGGGCTTGTCTTTATGGAATGATACTTCGTCTTCGCGGCTGTCCCATTGCTTGGTTGCTTGGCAACGCCGCAGTTTATCTATAAAAATTTTCAACTCCTCGCTAATTTCGCCCCAGTATACGGGGGTAATGTATACATATGCGTCGGCTTCATGTACTTTTTTTTGCAGGCCGTTAAAGCCGTCTTTGTCGCCAAATATGCAGCGGTGTTCTCGGAAGCAAATACCCCAGCCGTCGCCGCACATTCTACATTTGGTGATGTTCATGCCTGCCAGGCGGATTGTTTCTGCGTTTATGTTTAGTGCCGCGGCTGTTTCTTCTGCGGTTTTTACGAAGGAGTAGGTTATACCTTCGGTTTTGGGAGTACCGGAAATGATGAGTAGTTTCATGGATATCGTCCTTTCTTTTTGCGCCTGTATGCAGGCGTTTTTTATGCTCTAGGTAACTGCTCGGACGGGAAACACTCGCTTCGCTCATTGTCCGACGTCTGTACGAAACGCGCGGCGAAGCCGCTTTTAATGGCTCACAGGGCGCCAACGCTTTTCCGCGTATCGCCTTTCGGCGCCGCACTTTCCATAGTCCGCATTGCCGCACTAAGCATCAGTTTTATCCTATTTAATTGGTTAACCTCGCTCGCCCCGGGGTCGTAGTCCACCGCTACAATATTCGATTCCGGATACTGGCGGTGCAACTCTTTGATAATTCCCTTGCCGGTTACGTGGTTTGGCAAACACGCAAAAGGCTGGGCGCACACAATATTGGTTGCGCCTTGGTGAATAAGCTCTATCATTTCCGCGGTAAGGAACCAGCCCTCGCCGGTCATGTTGCCAAGGGATACGATGGGCTTTGCCAGTTCCGCCAATTCGTGGATAGGTAGCGGTTCTTCAAATCTTGCGCTCTGTTTCAGTGCCTTGCGCATGTGTTTGCGGTACAATTCTATCGCCCAAATAGTGGCGTTACCCGCAATTTTTGCTTTTTTGCTGCCGCCAAGGTGCTTGGCTTTGAAGTTAACGTTATAAGCGGAGTACAGCAAAAAGTCTGTCAAATCCGGTACGACCACCTCGACATCTTCTTTTTCAAGCAAGGTGACGATATCGTTGTTGGCGGTGGGGTGGTACTTTACCAAAATTTCACCGACTACGCCCACTCGCGGCAGGGTAATGTCGCGGAGCGGCAGGTTATCAAATTCCTGTACCATGCCGTAAATATTGCGCTTAAACTCGGAACGCTTGCCATTCCACACGGATTTTTTACATATCTCATTCCACTTATCGAAAAGTGCGTTGGCAGAACCCGCAACCGCTTCGTATGGGCGGGCGCGGTACAAAATGCGAGACAATAAGTCGCCGTACACAAGGGATTGCAACGCGCGGTTTGCCAACGCCGGAGTAAATTTAAGCCCCGGGTTTTTCTCAATGCCGCCCGCACTTAGCGATACCACGGGGATATGCCCCATATTCGCCTTCTCCAGCGCTTTGCGGATAAACCCGATATAGTTACTTGCGCGGCAGCCTCCACCGGTTTGCGACATGAAAACGGACACATTATCAAGGTCATACTCGCCGCTGAAAAGCGCGTTCATAATTTGCCCAACCACGATTAGCGCAGGGTAGCAAGCGTCGTTGTTTACATATTTTAGGCCGGTATCTATGGAGTCCTTGTCCATGGCCGGCATGATAACCAAGTTGTAGCCCGTGGACAGGAAAACTTCCTTCAAGATGTCAAAGTGCAGCGGAGCCATTTGCGGGCATAAAATCGTATGGCTGGCGCGCATTGCTTTGGTGAAAATTTTGCGTTGCTTGCGTGGCTTTGGCGCTTTTACAAGAATGCCGCGTTCGCGCCGTTCCGCCAGTGCCGCAAACAGCGAGCGCACACGGATACGCACAGAGCCCAAGTTGCTGACTTCGTCAATTTTCAGCAATGTGAAAATCTTGCCCGTGGTGTCCAGCACTTCCTGTATTTCGTCTGCGGTTACGGCGTCCAGCCCACAGCCGAAGGACGTGAGCTGTACAAGCTCCACATCCGGGCGGTTGCGCACCCAAAACGCCGCCGCATACATGCGCGAATGATACACCCATTGGTCGCGCACACCCAGCGGGCGTTCCACTTCGGCCAGGTGGGCAACGGCATCTTCGCTTAAAACGGCAATGCCGTACGATGTAATCAGCTCCGGTATGCCGTGGTTAATTTCCGGGTCTATATGGTATGGGCGGCCGGCCAAAACCACGGCGGATATATTGTTTTGCTCGATATATTCGATAGCGTCTTCGCCCATTTGCTGCACGTCTTTGCGGTATTGGTCTTGCTCTGCCAGGGCTTTAGCCAATGCGGCTTGTACTTCCGCAGCGGGAATATTGGAAAATTCCCGGATAAGCTCGGCCTCCACACTTTTAGGGTCGTTCAAATTAAGGAACGGGTTGCGGAAGGTGATGCCTCTGTCGGTAATCTCTTCCACGTTGTTTTTGATGTTTTCCGGATAAGATGTAACAATGGGGCAGTTGAAGTGTTGATCAGAACCTGGTACCAGGTCCCTTTCGTGTGTGATGCTGGGGTAAAAAATATAATCACAGCCTTGGTTGATTAGCGCCATGATATGCCCATGCACCAGCTTTGCCGGGTAGCACTCGGATTCGCTGGGGATAGACTCGATACCCAGCTCGTACAAACTGCGCGATGAACGCGGCGAAAGTTCCACACGATAGCCAAGTTCCGTGAAAAATGTGTGCCATAGCGGGTAGTTTTCGTACATATTTAATACGCGTGGAATACCCACTATACCGCGTGGGGCGTCTTTGCTATCCAGCGATGTATAGTCAAAAACCCGGTTGTACTTTTGGGCATAAAGGTTTGGCAAGTCGGGATTAGTGGCTTCTTTACCAAGCCCCCGTTCGCAGCGGTTGCCGGAAATAAACCGCTTTGTATTACCGGACAGAAATGTATTAATCGTCAAAAGGCAATTATTTTCGCAAGCCACGCAGCGGCTATACGTGGTGGTAATTTCCAACGCCTTTAACGCCTGCGGGGATAGCAAGGTGGTTCCTCCCATACTTGGGCGATACCGTTCCCGCGCAAGCAGCGCTGCGCCAAACGCACCCATCAGCCCCGCAATATCCGGGCGGATGGCCTCACGTTCACTGACAATCTCAAATGCACGAAGCACCGCCTCGTTGTAAAACGTGCCGCCTTGCACAACGATGTTGCGCCCCATCTGAGAAGGGTCGGTGATTTTAATCACTTTTAGCAACGCGTTTTTGATCACGGAATACGCAAGCCCGGCAGAAATATCTGCAACCGGTGCGCCTTCTTTTTGCGCTTGTTTAACCCGGCTATTCATAAACACGGTGCAGCGCGAGCCAAGGTCTACGGGGTTTTCCGCAAAAAGGGACTGCTCAGCAAACACTTCTATGGGAAGATTCAGCGAGCTTGCGAATGTCTCCAGAAAAGAGCCGCAGCCTGCGGAACACGCTTCGTTCAGCAAAACAGAATCGATAATCTTGTTTTTAATACGGATGCACTTCATATCCTGTCCGCCGATGTCCAATATAAAGTCCACTTTAGGGTCAAAGAATGCCGCCGCACGGTAATGCGCCACGGTTTCCACCTCACCCATGTCTGCGCCAAGGGCGGTTTGCAGCAGCTTTTCGCCATAGCCGGTGACGCAGGAGTAGCGCAGGTTTGCACCTGACGGCAGGTGTTCGTAAATTTCGGTTAGGGCTTTGCGCGCCACCTGCAAGGGATTACCTTCGTTGCTTTCGTAGAAAGTGTGCAGCAGCTTGCCGTCCGCACTTATTAATACCGCTTTTGTAGTCGTCGAACCGGCATCCAGCCCAAAGAAGCAGTCGCCTTCGTAGCTTGCAAGGTCTGCCTTTGGCACGATATGTTGGTTATGGCGTTCGCGAAACGCGCTATATTCATCTTGGTTTGTGAACAGCGGTGCAAGGCGTGTCATTTCAAATGGCAATTCTTGTGCACCCATCAGGTTGCTTAGCAAGGTTGAGATATCCTGTTCTGCGCCTTCATTTTCCGTACGAATGGCCGCGCCCAAGGCAGCAAACAAATGGGAATTTTTCGGCTCAATAACTTGTTCAGGGAGCAAATTCAAGACATCAACAAAACGCGCACGCAGTTCCGATAAAAAGTGCAACGGCCCGCCCAAAAAGGCGATGTTCCCGCGAATGGGCTTTCCGCAAGCCAGCCCGCTGATGGTTTGCGCCACAATGGCCTGGAAAATGGATACCGCAAGGTCTGCACGGGAAGTGCCTTCGTTAATCAGCGGCTGCAAATCGCTTTTGGCAAACACGCCGCAGCGGGCGGCAATGGGGTAAATGACTTGATGCGACTTGGCCAGTTCGTTTAGCCCCTCGGCATCTGTGTCTAAAAGCGCCGCCATTTGGTCTATAAAAGAGCCTGTCCCGCCTGCGCAAATGCCGTTCATGCGCTGCTCGATTGTGTTTGAGAAATATATGATTTTCGCATCTTCGCCGCCAATTTCTATGGCTACGTCCGTTTGCGGCGCACTAAAAGAAAGTGCGTCCGACACGGCAATCACTTCCTGCACAAACGGCACACCCACCCAATTGGCGAGAGACAGCCCCCCAGAGCCAGTTATCATGGCGCGGAACGAAAACTGACCCAGTTCCGCTTGGGCTTCCGCGGCAAGTTCTAACAGTGTTTCCTTTATATTGGAATGGTGGCGGCGGTAGCGGTCGAATATGAATTGATTGTCCGCGTTTGTTACTACCAGTTTTATTGTTGTAGAGCCTATGTCTATTCCTAATTTATATGTACTCAATTAATGCACGTCCCTTCCACAATACATTATAGCGGTTTTTGGGGAGTAGTAAAGCGGAAATGATAGACAATGTGGGGAGATGGTGTTAGATGAAGGAAGAAAACGGATATAGTATCTAAACGGCTTAACGAATATATCCGCAAGAGCTTCACAAACAATAATAAAAAATGCTATTGATTATATATGTTTATGTACAATCAGCTACACAACGAAATTAGCTGAAATTTTTGAAAAAGGTGTTGACAAAAATAAAACCTTATGGCAAAATAAATACATGTTGAATGTATGTTTCGCAATTACGAAAGAGGTGAACACTTTGCCACGAAACAAATACCCTGAAGAAACAAGACAAAAAATCATAGAAACTGCGTTAAAGCTCTTTGTAGAAAAAGGGTACGACGAAA
>Ga0123355_10004698_pt1 | contig 19877 bp, 10 predicted proteins | sample TergutEmb28metaG_3_FD_89872 | JGI IMG/M metagenome (GOLD analysis project Ga0123355, IMG submission 89872) | Embiratermes neotenicus P1 segment gut microbial communities from Petit-Saut dam, French Guiana - Emb289 P1 | ecosystem: Host-associated > Arthropoda: Insects > Digestive system > Gut ...
CAATTTAAAAAAAAAAAAGCCTGAAAAAAAAAAGGCCCAACCCAAACACAGGGGGGGAGAGGGGGAAAGGGGGGGGGGGGGGGACCCTCCCCCCTTGAAGGAATCATAATTGAAATAACATTGTAAGAAGGAATGTTAAATGGGACAATCAAAGTAGTACAGAACCTGGTGGCAGTGGTCTCAGCCTAGGTTCATTTCATGTTTTGTTCCATTCACCATTCACGTGCATACTTTTTGCTCCATTTTATAGTAATATAATGATTCATTCTAAGAATCTGTGGCTCTTATATTCCATTGCATTTTTTTGTTTTCTACAAATTTCTGTTGTTTGTGTGTGCCATTCTCTTTTTCCACTGAATGGTTTGTAATTATTTCTTCTATAATTATTCCTTTTAAGTTTTCCTTTCTTTTGAGGTTTCCTACCTGTCTCTGCCATTTTCTGTGCATCACTTTTCTCACGTCCTGTGTAAAATAATTATATGTGGTTGTAACCAAAGCCAAGTTCCCATTCTTGGTAGTGCCACATTTACATACAACAAACTCAGCAACAAAGATACAGTGTGTACTTTTATTTCACTTAGTACAAACAGAAAATTAATGCTGAAATACAAAACTGAGGCACTAATTATTCCCACAGAAATTAAATAAGCATATACTTCACGCCCTTAAAAAATGGTGATCACACAGTCAAAACAATCTCCACTGAAAGACCTCCATACAACCCCAGAAATTTATAAATATCCTGAGATGAAAACTACCACTCTAGGAAAATGCCAACAATCAGTAACATAAACCCTGTGCTAAAAGATTCATTCATTCATTAGTATTCAGCCTTGAAGGCCGGGCTTGGCAGGAACCAGAGCCCAGTCATGTGACCGGTATGACTCTGGCACACTGCATCCTGGGCAAGTTCTTGGGGGTAGTTTCCCATTGCTTTCCCCGCCTTTAGACGTTCCCACTTTAGCCGCCAGGTGCCTCTGTCCGCAACGATACGAGAGATCCTAGCAGTGAAAGGTTGAACTGTGGGCGAGAAATGTCCGGTCGTAATTTTGCCTAAATTCAGACTTCCACGTAAATTTGGGGATCTTTTACAGTCGCAAATCTATGACATGGGACCGACGGCTTTACTTCCCCTCCGAAGGAAGGCGTGCTGAGGATTTTTTTGCCCTAAAAATCTGATGGCTTCGGCTGGGTTTGAACCCGCAAACTTCGGTACTAAAGGCCAGCACACTAACCCTAGACCACCGAAGCCATCTGCTAAAAGATAACACATGAAAAAAGAACTTTCTGTTTATACATTACTTGTGCAAAATATTCAACAGAAAAACTAATAGCTTAATTACTGCTGGGCATAGTCTCAAAATTCAACTAAGTTACTATGACAATAGACTACTGTGATGGCAACTGAGTTGGAGATATGTATATTTCCAGGACTTCATAAGCAACATAAAATAAAGTTGGGCAAAGCTGTAAAAAAAAATCCCACTGAAACCTGAGGAAGCCATAACAAACCATACATTATGAAAGAAGTTGGGCGTGGTGTAATAGACTACAACAAATACAGTGGTTGTCTTAGATGGTAAACAGTGCCTATTTATTCAACAACAGAACTGTCAGCGAATATAAAATAAAATACACACTGCTTCTCCATTCTGACCTCTACATGGTGATATTTGATGTTATTTCCTTCAGCATGTCTACTGATCAAGACTAGCCACTTCTAATTAGCCCAAAATGAGCAAAAACCCTGACTTCCCAACATGCAATTAATGAAACAGATGAAGTTTTGAAGAGATTGTTCTGAAAAAAATATGAAGCAATGAAGCATGTCCAAAGTAAGTTACATTTATCAGACACACTCTGATTAGTCTCACATACAAAGTGCTGTGGCAGGCTGTCATGAATACGCATTAGAAGCCAAAATTTACACACGTACACGCATTACATCAAATCTTCTCTTAACAGATTTTTACTCAATTCCACAACAGGGAACCACAATTCAGCTTCCAAGAATTTGGCTTGAAATATGAAATTCATTAGCCACTGACAAAAACAGCCTCCCAACACTGAAAATGCCAGTCTTACTAGGAACACACCAATAAACTAAAGAGCTTAATTAAATTTTGTACTGCACACAAATTCTGTGTTTTGGATGTCAGTTTCTTTGGAACAGCCCTTCAATTTCGCACACTTTGCTTTGCTGTATAAATTCTGTAAATCCACCACTGCATACAAAAATTTAAGATGTTCCTGCAAAAGAAATTACTAACACACAGCCATTCTCACTCATTGCATTCAAACTTCTAGTCTTCCACTCATTCCTTAGGCCACCCAAAGAAAAGAAAACCACTTGAAACCAAGTCTGGATTATAAGAAATGTGTTACAAAGCACTTCCCAGCCATTTGATTAAGAACTATGTCATGGGACATAACCTGATATGATAAACGCTTGTATCAGTGACAAGAGTGGGTAGTGCACTACTTCTAGTACCCTCAATAATGAATTTTTGGCCTTCAAAGACATGCACAAGCCATTCAAACAACAATGAAGATGATAATTATTTTTATCAATCACTACAGACAGTTAAATACTATAACTGGACACCCACCAACAAAAGAAAAACTTTCTCTTATTGCACAGCATTATCACAAAATGACAATATTAATATATAAAACAATTAAATTCTAAAAACTCATTCTTTTTCCACCAGACATCACACAAACAAAACCTGTCCTTTGTCCAGTTTTATCGCTCATTTCAAGCACCATAGGATGGTAAGTTTTCACTTTTACCATATGCATCCCATAACTACTCCAAGAAAGCTGAATTTACCAACTACACATACCTGATCTCTGCAATCTTTGTGCCACCCTTGCCAATGATGCAACCAATCAATTCATTTGGAACTGTCATTTCATGTGTCTGCTGATTAGCTCCAGGCTGATTACGGTTTTGGTTGTTTGTTCGCAGCTGACTACCAGCAAGGGCAGCAAGAGCTGTGCCAACAGATAAAACTGCTCAAAGAAATATCATATATGTTAAATCTACAATTTGGAATGCTTCCAATGGGAACAATTTGTGACTTTCTACAAATATAAATAAAAATATAGTGTCACAAGCAGAAGTATACTGGCTTAATCCCCCGCCTAGAAATACAAATTCCCAACACTATGTGTGCCTGTAATCTTTGGCGCCGAAACTGACTACAGTCAACGAACGTACAGTGTGATGCTGAGAAAATCAAACACTGCACTGAAGTCATCAGCAAAAAACCACGCAGAGTAATGGAGAGCCATGTAAATTCTGGGTATTTTGCAGAGTAGCTATAATGGTGACTTAATTCTGGCTCCAAAGTGTCAATATACTGAAACAAAATATAGCACATCCTCCTAGTATGTAGGTTCACACACCTTTGCTTATACATAGAAGAATTATTTTGGCAACCTCATGCATCCTGACGTGGAAACCTCACTCATTTGTGGTTGTGCTTGCATATGCAAGCAGAATAATACACAACAGGCTACAGAGGCTTGCCTGTCTCACAGAGCAGCTACCTAGACAATGTGCAATATGAAATGTACTTTGGACTGTACTTTCCACAATTTTTAAAAATAACTGTTGCCATTATGTTTCCACCACGTGTGGTAAAGTGTTCATGAAAAATATACGGATTAAAACAAAGTTATGTCTGTCAGAGAAATGGGCAAATTGGTTAAGTTGGAGCGGAGAATCAGCACTGCTATTACGTAAATGAACCGCCAATTTATTGCCTCAAGAAAAATTAATGCACAAGCAGGGCAGGTGTTAAGATGCCAGTGCTACACCAAGTATGACCGTTCCTTGCATAGGTTACTGAGACACCTTCTTTGAAAAGATGGGAAAGGACGTTGTGTGTACAACAGTTCTGGGGATTCACCCAACTATGTGGCGCGCACGCACACAATTTTGCAGGTATACAAGCCAGAAAAAAAGACAATGTATAAATATGGTAAGTATTAAACAGTTATATGACTAACAAGTGTACAGTGGGAATTAAATTTGAATACCTGCCTTGCGTACTTTTTGGGTCATAAAACAGATAAAAATTTTGGCACTTGGTCTTATCGAGCATTCCTGTCCATTTGTATTCTTCAAAACAGGGGAAGAGAATGCATGCAACATGCTTCAAGAATCACAATTACCTGCAGGATTCAGGCCACCGGTGTTGCCAGTGTTCAGGCCTCCCAAACCAAGAGCTGCCAAGCCGGCCAATGGAGAATTGCCCATCCCCATCTTCTGGAAATATTCAAATATGGCGCACCTCCATACATCTCTGCCTTTAAGGCAAACATCTGCACCGACACTCATCAAATACTGAGACCTCATTTCTTATAGCACAGTAACAGTTCCATGGCTGAATGTCAAGAACATGGCCTACCAACTAAGAATTTGAAATAATGTGTTCAAGATACACACCACAATCAATGTAATGCAAAACTACACCTCTACAGGCATCTCAAGGACACTACAGTGAAATGGTTCTTTGGAGGACAGAACATAATATTAACCTAGACTGTACAGTGTGTTCAAACTGCAGATACTGTAACTTAAATGGCACATTAACCTTCAATGGCTGCATACTCCACTGTTGTAAGGGTACAAGCTGTCCAGCTGCCTGACTCTACCACATTTTCTACACCAATACCATTATTTCAGAGTTAAAATCTGGCCCTGGGACAATGGTGGCACTTCAATCTATTCATGGACAATAAAGGTTAAACAGAGATTCCACCATTCCTCCATCATCGTCATTATCACCATTTTATTTGGTGCCTGTGTGGGGGCAACATCTTTCACCTAGATAATGTCACTGAACTGACTGCCACCTCTCAAAGTCAGTATGCCAAAGCAGTAGTGAGACTAAACACTACCTTACAATGTAGGTCATTGGCCTATCTTACAGTACCTGCTCTAGACACATTGCAGTATTAATTTCACTGGCACCAAAACATCAAACATAATTGTCCTATGTAGGATGCATGGAACATCAACTTTCACATAATGTATTACATGTGAATCCCTGTACTCTGTTATCTGCAATTCTGATGAAACGAAGCATCGCCCAATAAAAAGACAACTCAGGACCTGGTTCACCATAATAAATAATAATGTCAAATAAAACAACTCATGCTCAGGAGTATGTTTGATTCTGCACATGTATGTGTGCCTGTGTGTGTGTGTCTCTCTGTGAGTGAGAGAGAGAGAGAGACAATCAAATTACTCATTAAGAATATCTACCATGTGTGCTTGTGGGAGCCATAACTCTTCAAAAAACAAAGACAACATGAAATTCTGGCAGGAATTTTAGGATTATTATGGGATATGTTATGCAAAACATAATCAAAATTGGTCCACAGGAACAAGGTATGGACACAGGGTGTCTATCCCATGGAATGAAGGGCTAAATTTAAATTAAGCAAAAAAGGACACGATACACCTCACTTGAGAGGTACAACTGGCAAATACAACAATCATATCAAAATTCTGTCAAGGACTGAAAAAATATGATTAATAAAAGAGTTTCTTTGAATTCAACCTTCCTTCAATTGGCTTGCTCAATCAAAAGTGAATGAAATAAAAAATCAAAGACTGAAAGGGGTAAAGAGGAGGAATGATACAAAAAAGAAATAGTGTGATTTGTACATTTCACTGAAGGACTGAGTCTGGCAAGTAAGTTATCTGACTATGCAAGTACATTACATTGCTCCACCAGTAGTAGTCTTGATAACACTTGGTTCAAAACTGTGCCAAGGATAAAGATTTAACTTAAATGTGTTAACCTTTAGGGATCAACAGAACATCATCCCATTAAATGTATATCCTTTTTCTCTGAATGAGAAACCAGTGTCCCACAGTGGGCAATTATATTGCACTATGCTCTGGTCACAGCAGAAATCTGGCATTTAATAAGTCATACCCTAAAGGTTAAGGGAGAAAGAGGAAACAGGATAAAGGAATAAAGTGATGAAGGATGAAGATACAAATGAAATAATTCCCTGTTGAATTTCAATGAGCATTTCCATTAGTTAGCCTTCAGTGTACAGCACTTCAAATGCCCGGTATCTGTCACCAGAGCACAATTCAATTTAAATGCCCACTGTGGGAAAGTGTTTTCTCTCCCAGGCGAAAAGGATGCACATTTCATGGGAAAACATTATGTTTGTAAAGGTTATAAAAAATTTAAAAAATATAATAAACTTATAAATAATACTTGATTAACAACAACCTGAGGTGTGATCACAAGTATCAAGACTGAACACAGAAAATATCGAACTGCAAAGAGATATGATTGAGCCCAGACATCTAATGCATGACCAGGTGTGCTTAAACTTCATTCCACATTCGCGGTCATTCATGGTCAGCATGTACAGCCCACAGAGTCTGCTCGTCATATTTTTGTTTTAACAATGTCCTTGATTACAGATGGTATGTTCGTTACATTCTGCAGGTTAGAACAGAAGGATGATAAAACATGAGAATATGGTGTTCACCTGATGCAAAAGTGAACTGGGCACAAGTGGGTATTGTTAGTTGAAAGATGGATGAATATGTCAAAAAAATTAGCATCCTCGACACAATTTAAATCAGCATAAAGGATGAACTGATATTTCAAGAGTGAGTGAGTGAGTGAGTGAGTGAGTGAGTGAGTGAGTGAGTGAGTGAGTGAGTGAGTGTGTGCGCGCGCATGCACGTGCACGCAATTTAATACTAAGTTGCAGGAGACTGCCTCTTTGGGAGACAGCTGAACAAGCAAGCATTTCTTATAGCTTATGTCAAGCCACCATTTTCACTGTAGATTGTGGAATAAGAACTGTCTCTATCATAGTCATTCCAAGACTGCTGACACAGGCATAGAAGAAAACCCGTTTCTCTGTGAAAATGTAACTAGTATGCATGAACCAATACAGACTTCTTTAAGAACTATGTAGTAGGCAATGCAATATCAGCCTAGGGATTACAACTACAGACCCACATCAGTAGTAACTCCAGTGGCAATATCTTACTTTGCAACAAGCAAAATAAGTTTGTCAAATGCACTAGAAAAACTAAGGTGGTGCAGAATGTTCTCTTTTATCACCAGGGTGTTGTTGTCTTCAAGAATACTTCAAAAGACCAGAATATTAACCAACATTTCAACGTGCTAAGACATTCCTGTGACACACTGCATCATAGAAGTAATTCACCAAGATAACACCTATCCACTTACACCAGTCTGAGAGCTGTATGTTGATAAATACCATAATATGCCACTGACACAGCCTACCTATTCAATGGAACTGGCTCAGTGTGACTGTTTCTCTGTCCCTCAAATCACAAAAGATTTTGGCAAAGGATGCAGGCAGAGGAAAACCACAGCACTCTGAGTAAAATCTGTCCACTTAGTCTGCTGCTAATCCCATACAAATCACCCTGAGTGTGAATCTGGTCACTGAGGAGAGAACATAGCACAGCCACATATACTGTACTAAACAAGGACTTCTAAGACCAAGAATGGAACATGAACAGAAAAAGCAGGGCGAGATCTGTGTGACAGGGAGAGAGATAACCTGTGCCTGACATGAACGTAAAGCCAATAACTATTATGTCTGAGTGAGCATGGGAAAATGAAAAACTGCAATTGTGGTTACCGCTGTAAATTCTATCTACAATCCTCCAGCAACAACCCTCCGTGCCTACAAATAAAATAATAGTCAGAAAAGTTACCAAGTCCCTGTGTTGTTTCAAAACTGAAAATAGGACAATCAGGTGTGAAGCAGTGGCTGGTTAAAAATATATAAACACTGTTATGTGTCCACTCCCCATTCCAACTGCAGAACAGTGAAATCTCTTCACCAGAATTTAAAACACAGTCATACTAACCTCAATCATCTTATACTCCTGTTGCTACTACTACCACTATTCAAGTTCACGCACAATAAAAAATGCACATATGGAAGCCTTGAAGAACAGCATATGAACTGCACACAGTCTAATACAACCAATGAACTACAATAAGTTGCAACTGGAAGTTTGCATTAAATCACTAACTCCTAAAATGACTTTCCTGTCACCCAGCATATAAAGTAAGACCATAAACTGAATATGTATGGCATAAAGCCATGGTCAGAAATTTACAAATCCTTATGCACTTCCCCCAGATAAACACCAAAGTCTTGCTATTATCAAGCAGTATATTGTGACATTTTGAAATTAATGGCCCTTTCTGTGACATCTAATACTGCAATTCTGAACAGTACATCTACCAAATTTCCTCCAGCTGCAGGTATAATACAGCTCAACATTGCAATGCTCTTACGAATTTATACTTATTCTTTTCACACACACATGATGACACTCTTACTGCAAATTAATTTTAAAAAATCATGAACACTCCATGACACAAGTACACAATCTGTAAATAAAGTCAGAAACCAATAAAGGTAAGAAAACTAGGGAATGCCAATAAAATTGCAGATGACAACCTTTACTTCTTTCCCACTCTTCTCATAGTGTCGGTGCAGAATGTTATATTTTCTTAACTTCAACAACCTAGTTATCTATCCACTGGCTTCTGGCAGTAAGGAGAGGTTCTCGGCGGATAAAAACCAAGGCTAGGGCTAGAAAAGTTCCACACTACATCATAATATTAAAATAACACAACCATGTAAATGTCCACACTTGCACAAATAAAAAAAAAAGTATCTGGGTTGCAATGATGTTAAGAGAAGAGAGTTCGTTAAGTTTGTACTGGGTAGGATTTGTAACAAAACCAGTTCCCTCTTCATATTCTCTGAACCCCACAAACAAATGCTTTATTTCTGATGAGCAGCAGTTTCTTAAGAAGACTGATCCACAATGTGAACAATGCCATTTTGAAGGTGAAATATAATACATACATTCATTTAGCTTCACTTGCAAATGAGACTGTATAAACATCACAATGTCATTACAGTTGTGGCTGCAGTACAGTATTTTAAGTTTCAAGATCAACATTTTCCACATAACTGAAGCACTCAATATCATGTAATAATGATATGGGCATGTATTATTATGGATTTTATGATGGCCTTGGAAACTTGAAAACACTGATCACTGTGAACCAGCTTCAATCAAGGGGTGCAACAGGTGTGTCCTGTAGTATTCACAGTTAAATGTTTGCTATACAATGGTTCATTCACCAAAAAACTTGTATTATGTACAAACAATACATATTTCTGTGTCTAGCTCTCTAATTAATACACATTAAACATGGAATAAAATAGGTTTGGTTAGACAGCATGCTGATCATAAGGTAAACAATGGGTAAAGTTTTACATGTTTGGACATGCCTAAAGAACCCAAGGCATGTTCAAACTATGGATCAGCACATTTTAAAAAGTGATGGTCAAACTGGTATAGGATTAAGAACAACAATCTTCAAAATAGGAGTTAAGTCCTTTAACATCTTGTTTTTATTCAAATGATGTGTGCAAAGTTCACACATATTAAACTACTTTTTACTGGCTGCAACATAAGGGAAAATTTGGGACTGATCATACTGACAAACCCCATTACTCCAAACAGTGAAAACAAAATTTCATATTCCATACCCTTATGATAAATTGTAGCTTGAATTTAAATTGTAAAAATGTGAATACTTCAACTTTGGTTCATTCATGACAGATGTGTACTTCACAACCAACACCCTTGTACACTATGAAGAGAACTACGCAAGGCTCAAAACCAATCAATCAATTCTTAACATATAATTAACACACACAATAACAATTTCTTCTTACATAACAGCAATGGAACACACACACACAATGCTCAACTTTACTTATGAAAGGCACAAATGGCTCAAGGACTACAGGCAATATGTTTCTATCAGATGATACAAATTCTCTCATCATGACAAACCTGCATCACATCAACAGTGGACCGGAAAGGTTTTACTAAATGTAACATGGTCACCCACACATTCATTCTTTCATGTAACAAGGTCACTGAATCTCACTTGCTAAAATATATGTGCACACCTTACCCACAACAGCTCCACCATCTAATATGGAATGTAAATTATAAAGATGAGAACATGTACTTGCCTACGCTTACCTGGTTCACATATGCACTTACAGGGGAGTTAAAAACAAATCTACAAAGGGAAGGGCAGTGGGTGTAAAGGTGACACAACAAACAGAAGTGTGGACACTTACATGAGCAGAAACTAGAAAACTAGAGTCAGTCATATCCTGGCCTGCACAGGCTGCTCATTGGGCAACCCCGTTGGGTGACCCCTCCCCTCTGAGGTCAGTGCAATCACCTTACCGAACAGGTATACAGACTTTACCCCACTTAATTTCTTGTGCCACTGAACAAACAAGAGATGGTGTGCAATAAATATCATGGAAAACAAAGCCATGCACAATGTATGTTATTTGTTTCCCGATGTATCAATTTTTCAGTCATGGGAATACAGAGGTGGACCTGCATGGATTGGGTCAATTGAGTGCCAGAAGAGGAGCTCCAACAAAGCAGCAGAATTTGTAACTAGAAAATGTTCATTGCAAGAAAAAAGATTCATAAGCTTCCTTATGCTGACATGACACCACAGTAAGCTAACTTAAAACACATCAGTCTCACACTACCATACCAAACTAGGGATGTTTCAGTGAGACAGAGTATTCATGGATGCCACACCAACACCAACAGAACATGTCCATTTTCACATGTATTTCCTTCCAAATATTAAAATACATAACAAACCAGATCCTATTGCTTGTTAGTCTGGCATCCCTTCAAACTATACAAACATGAGGGCAGAAAGGAAGATATGTGTGAAAAGAGGTGCAAACTCCCAAACTGAATTTCATTAGCATGACCTGAGCTTTCATGCTACAATACTGCTCCGAATTTATAAGCATACTTATTTTATTCAAAACAAGTAGATATCACGGATGAAAAAAACTGTTACCATATGAAATGCAACGTGTATATATATATACATGAGCGAAGCAAGTTCAAACCATACTTTCTGGCAGAAGAAACACATCTTGTTTTCTTGTTCAAAGAAAGCTCTCCAGAAAATTACATTCTTGTTTGGTAAGAATGCCACACAACCAGTAGCCATAATCTTGAAACATGTCTCTCAGTCCACAATATTTCATGACAATTGTTATATAATATGAAATTGTTTGCTTCATATCTCAAATTCCCGCCTAAGACAAGATTCTTGACATCAGTACCACCCAACACAGAGAGATGAAAATCCAACAAGCTGATAGATAGGAATTGGCACCTCGAACTAATAAGTTAACAAGCTCCAGGTCCCAGGGCAACAAAGGAATAGCAAGCAGATGTTAGTTGCACCACACCCTGGAAGCTGCAGCAACATAAACCTGAAGGAAAAACTTGGCATGCCAGATCACTGCAGTTAAGCATACACCTCAATATTATCAATAAGTTCACACAGTATTAATACTCACAAGCTTTTCCTTCATTATGCATGCCCACAAAGATTGGGTGGGGTGGGGGATTATTAACAGAATAGATGTGTACATGTGTATGTGGGGGAGGGGGTTAGCTGCACCCAAAGACTTACGTCGGCAGCCGCCAGATGCGCGGGCGGTAACGCAGCTTGCAAGTGTCCGTTCTTCAGCAGCGGATCTGCCGCCAGCCCTGCGGTATGGAGGAGTGGGGAGGGGGGCAGGCCCAACGGGGTGTGTCCGGCGGCAACCGGAGCCAAGCCCGGGAACAAGGGCATTGTACTTACGTCGGCATGGGCAGGCACGGCATAGTTACCCTGGATAGTGTAAGCTTGTCCGCCAGCTAGGATCACTGGCCCAGCCACTTGGGGTTTGGGACGATAGGGAATCGTGGCACCTTTAGGAGGGGACTGCAACAGAACAAAAAACATAATGCAATGTGCACACAAGTGTAACAAGATTCAAAGGGGTGTACTTCATAACATAGCATACAATATTACCAAAGGTATTCTCAACATTTCATTATGTTTGCTTAAAAATCGGAACAAAGAAACAAAAACCAGTTAACTTCCTACATCTGTTAAAAGCCCATTTGCAGTGTTATGCACACTATACTCTAATCAATATACACAAATTTAAAACTTCATGACAAGTTTTGAAGTCTCGCGAACAGAACTGAGTAAGATCTATAAAACACTTCAAATGACAAATGGAAGAGGCATTCTTAAAAATATTTTTGAAGTTACTGGATTTGCTACATGCATCAATTGTTCCTCATGGGGCTTAGATTGTGTGCCGTCTGTAAATGGGATCACAAATGAAGTGAAAATTACTTTACTTCATTTAGTCCCATGACCTATCACAATCTTTCATCTATCCTTTATGCCCCAGCATCCTACACATTCCTCACACAGCAGTTACAATAAAGTGGACCCAAGAACTGCAGTGGGATGTTCACATGCAATGATTAATGCTAAGGCCAAGACAGCCAGTGACAAACTCTGATGGTGATTCACCCACTCAGATAGTGTTATGAACAACAAAGTGATCAAACATGTAACAGGGAGACAATATGCATTTACCTCCACAGCTACAGCAAGGACTTGCAGGTAGTCTTCCACCCTCCTACTAACATTCTTTCTGGCTTGTGAAAAGTGCAAATGTCTAAATATATATATTTTCACAATTCATTACTTCTGATCACAAGGTGGTCCAATTGAAATTTGGTGCACTGCTGGGATATTAAATGGTGCATGAAATATATGTGAGTCAATCAGAAATTAAGATTAGGTAGCACATAATTTCATTACTCAATAACACAAATGACCACAATTATATTTGTGGAACCTGTCACCCAGCAATTACCACCTGTTTCCAGTGATGAAGCAAAATCTTGGCAGCCACGAATTTTGCCCCTTGGCTGCCAGAATTAAGTGTCTTGTGGGAACTGTGGAACACTGGAAATTTAAATTAGATCTAAAGAAGGAAGGTCATTAAATGCTGTCAGCTAAACCTAATTTTTGGCAATATGAGTATCACTTTGCATGAGGGGTACACTTCACGTTAGGCAACTAAAGAGTTAAAACAATAGCAACAAAGCAACAGCTGTGACATGATGGCTGGCAGTAAATGCCATAAACTTCTTACAAACACAATATGGAACAGCTCAATCCATGACATGATAAATGCCTCAACTGTGGCGGGGACTACTTGCAGAAGCAGTGGGATATCCACAGAACTAAATCTGAACTCTTATTATTACACGTGGAATTCAAGAACCCAAAATAAATGCTTATGAACTTATGTTAAAAGGCAACATTAACTGACTTCTACAACTATCCCCCCCACCCAACAATAAATCCATGGGGCACATGACTGGAAACAGCATATAATCAGATTTGCAACACACACTGGTTTTGCTCTCTAGGATTAACACAGTGAAGCTAAGGCCATCATTAGGCAACAACTTTTGACTACAATTCCTGAACTTTGAAAATTTCAGATCACCAACATTTTGAAACTATTAACATCCAAACTGTTATGGGCATATACAACCATGAAACCTAAGATACCTGCTATCTTCATGCAACTTAGTGGAGGTTAGAATGTGAACCAAGTTCATGTGGCTCAGTATGACCCTGTGTAAATATGTATTTTATATGGGCTACTTAAAAACAAGATTCATCAATCTCATCAAGGCCAAAGTACACAGGAATAAGAAGGGTAAAAAATTCTGAGGAAATGTTAGCAAACAAGATTTCTATCCAAATATGTTATGATGCTCTTATAATTGGAGACCTGTTGATATATTTACAAAGGGACAGCAACTGGTATGAAGTTAATTTCATTCAGCCACTCCTCTTGCAGAGTTAAATCAGTAACTGACATCTCTAACAAACTGTGATGCTATTAACCCACATTTACCCAGACTTATACCAGAACTTTTTCCTTATCATCTAAAAATTGGGACAGCCACTTTATAATTACACACAAAGCTAGGGATGTTCATATAAAAATTTCCCAAAAAACTGAAGCCTCTGAAGGAGGGTTGGTATATAACTCAAAAATACAGACTATACCTACATACGTATAATAATCAACTGCAACTCCTTCCATACTGCATAACAACAAAACATCAACTGTGTGGTTCCAATGAACAACTTGACATAACTCAATACATATTACGAAAGCATAAACTGACTCAACTCAATGCAAAAATGCATCTCTTCTTACCTCGAGCATAACACAACAGATGTGGTAGATGCACTGTGTGATGGCCTCACTGGTGCCAGAGATGGTTACTGCACGTTCTGTTGAGTTGGGCAGCATCTCTGATGCCACCTGTATTGATGCTCCAGTCACCTCACGAATCTCCTTGATCTTAGACCCACCCTTGCCAATAAGGGAACCACACTGCGATGCAGGCACAATGAGACGTAGAGTGATTGGAGGACGTGGGATACCTGAACCATTGGGGGCTCCCTGCATCTCCTGAAACTGTTAACAGCAGCAGACATTCCGATCACCTATTAGCACAAGCTCATACCACAATCAAATTTCTAGCTTCATAACAAAAGGCACAGGAAGTTCAGACCAGCTAACAAACTGACAGCACCATGTACAGTATTGCTAGTGTTTACCAGAATACTTTAAGACTGTGCAGCACTACAGCAAATAGCACATGCAGGCTGCAATATGCGGAAACCCATCTGGTATGCAAGACAGAAATTAAATAAACTCACTCTGGCTCAATATTAACTTATTCTAAATTCCCGAGGCTTTCACTGTGGATTTCCTAGACATTTCACTAAACCTGGTTCAGTGTTGAGTTGAGGCCACTTACAAAGACGAATGCAGTCACTGTAGCTGCTGTGCTGCAAACAATGGGTACTACCCAAGATTTGCGGTTGCCGCAGTGATGCTGACATACAGCCCAGTCTTCTGGGATATGATTCCCACCAGCAGATCAGTTAGAATCAACCAATCTTTGGAAGAAACTAATTTCCTTTGTTACATCTCAAATGCCACAGAACAGCCAATGTTTTTATACTGAAAGTAGCAGTGTGGCAACTGGCAATGCTAAGTACACAGTCTCAGTTGAATATTTAACAGAGTATAGTAAAACATACCAATGAAGAATTTTTCTTGACAGTAAAATTTATTTAATCTAACAAGCCCATCAATCTACAACATTTCCCAAGTGTCTCATTTCACAACACACAAGCACATGATAAAAACAATTTCCAATTTACTTTTTTCTTTGTCACAGTTGCATTTACCATTTATTCTAGTCAATCCCCTTCAACTTAATTATGTGACTTAATACAGCCATTCCAACATGCAACTGTTCATGAGTCATGATGACAAAAAAAAAGTCTCCTCACCTTGGGTGCCAACCTGAGTTTTAGAAAAAGGAAAAAGTCACACAGGGATATGTGGGTGTATCTGTCATTATTTATCAAGATCCTAACACACAACCAACAGCACTGCTCATCAGACAGTGGATGGGATAATCTACTACATGTTCATATCTTGTGACCTTCTGTTACCGAATACAGAACAACTGTTCAGTGCACATACCCCTTCATGAAAGAACAGATTACTTTAATGAATGATTTTTTTTGGTAGGAGCATCTGCTCTATGTTCATACACTTGCATGAACTACCACTGGGTGTTCAGAATGATTTCAGCTGTGATAATAGCATCCTACATTACACTACAGAATAGCAGGAGATTATGGTGAAAATATCTTGGTGTGCAACTGTAAAAAAACTGCCAACAGCACTTTAATGTCCACAATGCTCCACAAACATTCAGTAATGAGTATGGCATGAAAGCTTGAGGTGGCTGGGTAAAATAATCCCGAACATTCTACTGGACATATGTGAACAGCAGGAAATGTTAAAATCAATCAATGTGCAAAGGTAGCTCAAAAAATTTCCAGAAGTCAATATAATGTAATGAACCCATGACACAATTTCTCAAAGAAGCACCATGAACATTCATCAGCAGCAGCAACAGGGTGTTAGCCATTCCAAGCTCGTGCTAATCTATGAACAAGCAATGTTGTTGATTTCCCTGCACCTGTACAACATTTACAATAAATGCCACCTGTTATGCAGTGTAGGAAGCCTCTTCATAACAAGTCCTGTCCAACTACACCCCTATCATTGCTCTAAATATGTACACCAACATCAGATCAACTGGGCCTACAAAAAGGAGACACTAAGAACATTAAACAGTCTGTTTTGTCACAAAGTCCCTGCACATAACTTTCCATTTTACTCTATGCTCCCATAAATAAAATGTTAAACTTAGCTCTTCTGTTATGTATGTCATCAAATAGTTACGAACTGGGACAAAATATGCCAAAAGTGGAAGGGGTGTACCAGGTATTGGTATCAGTGTGAGCCTATGCCAAAATAGTGTCTCCAGGTTATCAGTCCCAACTAATACATTTAGTATAAAAGTTTAAGAATTACTTTCATAACTTTTGAAGTTACTGAGGTTGGAGGTTTTTGATGAAATCATGTTAAAAGATCGCCCACTGAATTTCAAGAAGATTTAGGCCCATTCACAGACGTCTTCTGGTAACAATACATTTTAAACAGGATCACCACCCGCTCAACAGTGCTTGAAAGGTTGAAATAAAGACAGTAAACTAGCAGGCTATAAACAGTTCTCCCACGTGTTCTTATTTAACTGTTTATGGTTTATTTAGAGACAGATCAATTATATTTAGTCATGAAGCACACAATTCACACATCCTTAACAATGAACCTAAACAGAAAATACTGTCAATAAAAGCAATTAAAATTCATACTTTCAAAATAAGAAGAAATAAGCACAGACATACTGATAATGAAATATGTGATGCTTAAAATCAATTCAAATACGAGACACACATACAAAAGGACAAATTCTTCACAACTTCACTGACAACATACAGGTATCTCTGTAGAGCATACTTTTACAGGTATACAACTTTTTTTTTCACCTCAAAATCAAATAAAGTGAATACAAGACAGTTATGCCCCTATCCAAGCACATCTGGAACTACTGCCAAAGCACAATGCAAAATTTTGATGAATTCTATAACCAAAAATGTACAAAACATTCAAAGCTACATATTTATAAATTCCATAAGCAGCTCTGCACATTTTCATATTAATTTGGCACCTCTCTGTTACCAGTGTGGCATAATGTACCACTCTGGTCCTTGGTATGCGGTGCAAGGTTCTATATACCAGGGACACTAGAAATGAAATTTCCCCTGTTCTTAACTTCTTTAATGACAGCCTCTAGAAGCAGGACATCCTAAATTACCATGCCATCTACAAAAGCCCCAAGAACAAAATCTCTACTTACAACTTATTTTACACAACAGGTGTGAAACTACAAGTTTTCAGGCTTTCACTGCACAAGTTATTCAAATTAGTCTTTGGGGTTATTATACTGTGTAAAGCAACCAGTCCATTCCAGCATACGAGAACAGCATGTTGCCTTGGTATCCAGGAAGAAAATTTGTTTCAGGATGCTTAAGTGATTTGAAGGAGGAAATGTGTCAATTACATACAACGATTGCAATGATTGCGGCATATCAAAGCTATTGAGCTTTGAATGGCCAGTTTTTTCCCTCCAAAATCCTGGAACAAACTACATACTTATCCTATACAGTTTTCATATGATTTTGCTTACTGTTTGAAACACAATTAATTTCATTTCAGATTTAAAAACAATAAAATTTTAATCCATTATTTTGGGTCAATTTCTACACACTGTACTCTCTTTAAAAACAAGAATTAAAAAAAAAACAACCAAGAATTCCAATGTCATCTTTTTACAGTGCATTCTTTTATCTTTCACAATAAAGTTCTACTGATATTTAGAAAGGTGTTCAATCATCCTCCTCCATAGGTGTCATTTATTACACCTATGCATGCTAATCTCTTACAATGAATTTGCACAATATTGAAAGTGAAGGTGCAAAACACTACTCTTAATTGTTTTGTGGAAATTTATTTTACAAACATACTTCCAGAAGTTTTATTCATATAATTTCTTGTTTGAAATACGTATAAATTGCAGTATTAAATTTCACATTAGGTTAAAATTCCACTGACTCAATTTGTTTACATACATCTATGCAGTTTTACAATGCTTCAAACAAGATTTTATGGAAACACTACACACAAGCTGTCCAGAAAAAGTGTAACAAAACCTTAACACAACATAACAAAACGTCATTAATAACAAAATATCAGTGGCACAGTAAATTTCTCAATGTTATTAACACCAGAAAGATCTGCATGAAACGAGGACATTCTTCTAAGTATAAGCACATTATTCCACCCCAAGCATTTCTTGCACATCCTTCCTATGGAACCAGGAGAAAGTTGACATGACACTGCACAACCTGCTATGCATGTCTCTCTGTTTCAGTCTATTCAGCAGACTTGGGGTGCAAAACAAAGTTGCAGGTTAGAGGAGGGATATTATTTGATCTCAGCAGCTCTTGCCTCTGCAGTCAGTCTCCATTGTCAAGATAATCAACATGTAGATCAATGGAACTTCAATAATATGTATTTGTCTGTGATGGGCATAGTGACACAACTTCTTTACTGGAGTGGACATAGTGGGACACAGTAAACGTCACCTGATATTGTACGTTAAAACACCATCCCTTCAAAAATCACTTTATATAGAAGTATATTTTAAAATTATATCACACACCATAATTCTACACATGGGCCACTCAGGTAGATGGAAGGCAATGCCGCAATTATTACTGCTCCACTGTACCATGTGTCAGGGTCAGGGTCCATGCAGTTTAGTGCAATACACTTAAGTTACTATATGTTGTTATGGTAATTAGAATGATAATGATGAGCATGACAATCATGACAGTCATAGCAGTTTGCCAAAATCTTGGCTTATGAGAGTACTGCTGACATGCATCCACTTTCCTTTGCCCTTACATGCTTGCATTAATCTAGCATCACCATAGGTGTCTACTAAATTCCATTACTTGGGACACAACTGCAATACAAGCATGATTACTTTTGATGCTGTCACTTATTTTGTTGTTGCTGATGCTGCTGTGCTGTTAGTAACATCAGTTTGCAACACTAAACACTTCATGAACACAAAAATGTGCAGCCTGTAATCTCATTCATTTCAATGTCAATGCATGAGCATATAAATAACTGCCTGGTTTCTCATGAGTCATCCGCGGGTAAACTGTCATTTTATAGTGGAAAATGCAGTATATCAATTTTATCCAACTGGAACACTGTAGTAGCGAAGAAGAAGAGAAGAAAGCAATGTGGAAAGAAAACCACAGATAAAAGTGTGAGCCTTACCTCTTCAAATTTCTTGCAGATGAGTGTGAATGCCTTGAAAATGGCATTTGTTGGTCCTGTGACTGTAACAATGCGTTCAGGGCAAGAGCCATCAGAGATGTTGATTTTAGCACCTGACTGCAAGCATAAATTACACAATTAAAATCACTCATCAAAGCCTAAATCACAAATTTTAAGTAACTATATGAAAATAAGAACACATCATTTCCTCCTCTTTCCCTTGGCATCAAGGAATTGGATCCAATTTGGTCAACTACAGTTGTTTTAGAGCCCAACTGACAACCTCCCATTCCATTTCTATAACAACATAACAACCATTCTAGAATTATCCTCCCATCTATGCCTGCATCAGGGCCTCATCCCTTCAGGTCTTTCCACCAAAAATTTGTATGCATTTCTTCAAGCCCTCCCATATACACCTCTTGACTTGATAATCATAATGATATTTGCCAAGTAGTACAAATATATCATGTGTATCCGCACGTGTGTGTGTGTGTGTGTGTGTGTGTGTGTGTGTGTGTGTGTGTGTG
>Ga0123355_10004699_pt1 | contig 19862 bp, 11 predicted proteins | sample TergutEmb28metaG_3_FD_89872 | JGI IMG/M metagenome (GOLD analysis project Ga0123355, IMG submission 89872) | Embiratermes neotenicus P1 segment gut microbial communities from Petit-Saut dam, French Guiana - Emb289 P1 | ecosystem: Host-associated > Arthropoda: Insects > Digestive system > Gut ...
CCCGACTTTGCATTTATGTTCCAAGGCGGCCCGCTATTTCCAAACGACCCAACGATGGAAGCACTAATAGCGGCACTAAACATAGCCTCAACAGAAAGCGCATATATGCAGGCAGTATCACAACTTCAACAGGGCTTTGTAGATAGGCTACCAATAATAAGCCTAGGGTTTAGGCATTCGGCAGTATTAACCGGCACGCGAGCCACACAAGGCCGCGCACCGGCTTCGGACAGCGTTTTTACATTTATTAATGAGTGGGAGATTGCAGGGTAAAACAAAACCGTGGGGCTCTGCCCCACACCCCGTAAGCTTTTTGAAAAAAGCTTAACCAAAAACTTTAATATTAAAACCAAAACCGCGCAATTGCGCGGTTTTTATCAAAGTTTTGATTGAACTTTTTCAAAAGTTCACGGGGTGTGGGGTAGCACCCCACGGTTTTTATTCCGTTGTTTTTTATAGTTATCTTCCTCGAAGCTGTTGGCGGTTCTGGTAGATGATGTCTATGATTCCTTCGTAGTACTCCATTACTCGCCGGTGTTGTTGCTCCATGTTTTCCATTGTTGTTCGGATTTGGTTTTCGGCTTTTTCTAATATTTCATCGGCGTAGTCCATGGCGTTTAGTCTTACTTCCCTGGCACCGCGCTTGGTTTCTTCCATTAGTTCTGTCGCCTGTTCTGATGCGCGGCGGAATATTTCGTTGTTGTTGGTCATGGATTTGGCTTCTATTTTTGCGTCCTCTAATAAGGTGCTGGCCCTGTGCCTTGCATCTTCTAGGATTTTGTCATGGTCGCCTACTATGCGCTGGGCAAAGCGGATATCCTCTGGCAGGTTTAGGCGTATTTCGTTTACTATGTCCAGTATGCGCTCCTTGTCTACGGTTACGCGCCCGGTTAGCGGTATGGATTTACTCTTGTCTAACACATCTTCTATGCTATCTAGGTAATCTAGTAATGCGTCCATGGTTTCGTTCCTTTCTTCTTATGTTTATGTGAGTTTCGCTTTTAAAGCCTCGCGTACGGCGGGGGGTACTGCTTGCGCTATAACAGTGTCGTCTAGCCCTTGTGGGTAGGTGTAGGAGGCTACTTCTTTTACTATGCTTGATGATATGTGTGTAAGCGTTGGCTTAGCAGTAAAATACAGGGTTTCTAGTGATTGTGCAAGCCCTTTGCTTATTTGGGAATTCCAGGTTGCGTAGGGTTGTTCTTTTGTTAGGTCATCTTGGCTACGTAGCCCGCGAATAATTACCTGTATGCCTTTACTATGGGCGTAGCATGCCAGTAGGCCCGTGAAAGACTCTACTTGTATGTTATTGTCGTTTGCGAAAATGATTTGTAGTAATGCTATACGCTCGTCTACGGTAAATAAGGGGTTTTTATTTGGGTTGTCTAGCACTGCTACTATTATACCGCCCATTACTTGTGCGCTTCGGCGGGCTATGTCTATGTGGCCGTTGGTTATTGGGTCAAAACTGCCGGGGTATATGGCTTTCATGGCTTCTCTGCTTTCGTTTGGGTTTTGATGATACCAACAAAGGTTTATCTTGGCCGCAACCGCGGCAAGCCGCCGGTTTTGATGATATTGGTAAACCTTTTTAAGTTAGCTGTAAAACAGTATCCGCGTACTGCCATACGCCCGTGTATCTTGTAACACTAACGGCTTGGCCGCTTGTATATCCTCTTTAGTGTCGCATTCAGCCACCACTATACCGCCAGGCGAAACTATGCCACTACTAACCAACACTTCCAGTGCCTTGTCTACAAGCCCCAGGCCGTAAGGCGGGTCTAAAAAAACAATATCAAAAGCCTTACCCTCGGCACCAAGCATTGGAACTGCCGCTAAGGCGCACATATGCACTGCATGGGCAGAAGTAGTAAGCCTAGTACGTTCTAAGTTAACTTTAAGGGCCGCAATAGCATCCTTGGCAGAATCCACAAACACAGCTTCCTCTGCACCCCTGCTAAGTGCCTCTAGGCCAATAGCCCCGCTACCGCAAAACAAATCCAAAAACCTAGCCCCCGCTACATGCGGTGCCAGTATATTAAACAAATTTTCCTTAACACGGTCAGCGGTAGGGCGGGTACTTGACCCCTTTGGCGCAACAAGTGGCGTACGCCTAGCCAACCCGGAAATGATTCTCATACAAAAACCCCAATCCTGGTGCATTTTGAGGACTCTTACACTATCATGTGCAAACGTGCAAGTCAAACTTTAATAATGCCATGGAAATCAATTCTGTGTAGCAATAATGCGATTTCAATTGATATATTTGCAATAACAGTGTTATAATGCAGGCGAAAACCATATCTACACGTATATAGAAGCAAAAGGAGGCTACACCATGAAAAAACGCATTTCCACCCGTGCAATATGCCTGGCAATAGCGGCAGTACTACTAATAGGCGCACTAACAGTATCAGCCATAAACGGCTCCCCCTACGAGAATTTGAAAAACGCAGTAATCAACGCATTCTTCTACGAAAGCTTCACATTGGAAGCCGAAGTTACAATACGTGTAGACGGCCAAATACACGAGCATAGCTGGTCAAGGCAATATTTAGGCAATGACGGCTGGTTGAATATCAACAGTGCAACAGGGGATGAAAGCAGAGCTAGCTACACATCTAGCTACTTTACCGTGCATCCCGTCAACTTTGGTGACAACAATGTCCAGTGGCACATGGCAAGTAGGCGATTCCAGGGTGATACTCTCTTCGCAGGTACCCCCCAACCGCTTGGCTACACAATATTTGGCGCGGCAGGCCGTAACTCCAACTATCTAAGGCTGGCCGAAATGTCCGCAGACCTTTTGATAGGCGACTTAAAAAACAACCTAACCATGAGCACCCAAAGTGACGGCACCCGCCGTATAAGCGGTGCAATAACAGAAAGCCAACTACCGGAAATAGTGCGCGTGCTAATAGACATAGCAATAGACGAGCAACTGCGCTGGGCCAATACCACCCGCACAAGGGATGAGTTTGATAACGTACTATCCATCCCCATGCGTAACCTAACCATAGACCGCATACAAGGCGATGCCGACATAGACGCATACGGCAACCTACTATATGTGAGCTTCCTGGGCAGGGCCACAATAGAAAATATATTTGGTGATACCCATGTAGTTGAAATTGAAGGAAGCTCACGCTTTAGTGATATTGGCACAACTACGCCCGTTAACCCCTTTGTGGGGATTGAAGAAATCTTAGCCGCGCCGCGTGAAACCCGCCAGGTATTTTTCACCCTTAACGATGACGGTAGCATTAACCAAGACTCTGTAACAACCCATTGGCCGCAATTGAACCAGCACGTGAGGTAAAACCAGATGGTACTACAGCTAAATAACGTAACAAAACTATACGCAAACGGGCGCGGGGCGGAGGATATATCCTTCGCCCTTTCGCCAGGCGAAGTTTTGGGGCTACTAGGCCCAAACGGAAGCGGCAAGACCACAACCATGAAGGCCATAGCCGGCCTAATACGCGTAAGTAGCGGCGAGATAAGCATATGCGGCATAGACGCAATCACCAACCACGAAAAAGCCATGCGCCACACCAGTTGCCTAATAGAAGCCCCCGCCCTATACGAGCATATGACAGTAATAAAAAACCTACGGCTTGCCGCAAGGTTCTATCCCCATGTAGACGAAACCCGCATCACAGAAGTGCTGGAAATAGTAGAGATGGACAGATACAAAAAAGACAAAGTCCGTTCCCTAAGCCTAGGCATGAAACAGCGCATAGGGCTTGCACTGGCTCTGCTATCCACCCCAGAGTTGCTAATATTAGACGAACCCGCAAACGGCCTTGACATAGAGGGCATGGTACTTGTACGCGATGTAATAAAGGCCGCCGCGGCAGAAGGCTCGGCAGTGCTGGTATCCTCCCACTTAGCCAACGAGATACAGCAATGCGCTACACAAGTAGCGGTAATGCACAGCGGAAGGCTACTGGCCATAAGCGGTTTAGATGATTTGCTGCAATCCTTTGCCAGCGTAGAGGATTTCTTTATAGATGTAGTAGGAAAGGAGCGTCAAAGAAATGGCGGCTTTTATCGCGGCGTATCTTAACGAGACGGATAAAATTATCCGGCGAAAGAAATATATCGTGTTCATTATAATTGGCTTAATAATTTGCATTGCCTGGGCTGTGCTAGGTAGCATTGCCTCCGGCCTTATAGGGCAACATGGCGGCATTTTTGTAGCACTTGCGCCCACACCAATGGGGGTATTGCCCTTTTTCTTGCAAGTTTTGCTACCCTTATTAATATTCATGGGCGTGACAGACCTTATCACCACCGAAGGGGCCGAGCATACCATGAAAGCCATGATATGCCGCCCGGTAGAGCGTTGGAAGCTTTACGCCGCTAAACTTACGGCGGTTATGACATATGTAACATTGTATTTAGCCTGCGTATTTACAGTAAGCGCGGTTTTGCACCAAATTTTAGGGCGTGGCCTTGCCATGGACGCGCTAGGCAGGGCGTTGGCTTCATATGCGTTAACCATCCCTACCTTGGCAGTGCTTGCGGCATTTGCGGCTTTCATCGCGCTGTTTGGGCGTAGCGGGTCGCTTGTTATGTTTTTGCTGGTGGTGATATATCTTCTTATGAGTGTGTTGCCGGTTTTCTTTCCTATACTTTCGGAGTTACTGTTTACATCGTTTTTGGGATGGCACAGGCTTTGGATTGGGGTAACGCCCGCCGCCTCACGTATGATGCATATGCTAATAATTGTGGCAGGGTATGGTGTGGTGTTTTTTATGGCCGGAAGTTTGGTTTTTGATAGGAAAGAGTATTGATTGGCACCCCCTCCCCAACCCCTCACAAAAACCCCAGGTAAACCGGCACCCCAACAACCAACGCCGCCACAGTAGCTTGCTAATTCTGATGTCTATCGTAAAAGCGACTGCGCTTATGCTTAATTGCTATTTTTTACTTCATGGGAGTTGGTTTTCAGTTGCTCTAGGCATGATATAAACCGTTTATCATCTCTTATGAAGTCAAACATCGAATCTGTCAGCTTATCTTCCCACAGTATCCAGCATAGGTTGCGGGGTGTTGCCCATGGTAGATAGTTGCTTCCGTCATCGTTGGTTTTGTACATATAATCTTTGTGTTTCATTGCATTATCGGTTGCCTTTTCTATGTGGGAGAGGGCGTTTTGTGTGTCACCGGCTTCGCAATATAGTGCGGCTATATTTGTGTTTTGGAAGGCACTGTCTACGTAGTCTATATCTACGCCGGAAATGGGGCTTGTTAGGTTTTCTATTTGCATGGCTGTTATGATGCACTCTGCTTTTTGTGCGGGTGTCATGTCGGTTTTGTAGGCGTAGGCTTTAATAAAATCGCACAACATTATTGTAAACCTAATGATGCGAAGTTTTAGGTCATCGCGTAGCCTATCCCCTTCTAGTACATACTGCATGGTCAAATCCTGTGTGAAGTATGCTTCGGCGGGTAGTGATAACACTATTTTTTCTGCTTCCACTGTCATGTTCCATGCGGTGTACTGCCTTATTAATTGAAATTTATGCGCGTGGTATGCGTTTTGGTCTGCGGAGTTCATTATTTTTTCGCCCATTGCTAATATTTCGTTTTTGTATGCATTGGTACTGTCATTGGACTTTGTTGAGGCGGCTACGCATAGTGCTTGCAGGAGTAGATATTGCAAATCGTGGTTTGTTGGGTATTCTTTTACGGCATTGCGTGCGGCTTCTATGGCCTCTTGGAGCTTACCGGTGTTAAGCAGGTTGCGGATATCTTTTATGTGTGTTGCGGCTTTTTCCGCGCCTTGTATGGCTTCGGTACCCAAAAGTTCGTCCACTGTCACCTTAAAAAATATTGCGATATGCGGCAGTAACGCTATATCTGGGTAAGACGCGCCCGTTTCCCAGCGGCTGACCGCTTGCGGCGATACGTGGAATGTATCCGCAATTTGCTCCTGTGTTAGCTCGCGGGTTTTGCGTAGGGCTTTGAATTTTTCGCTAAAATAGGTTTGCATTGTTTTGCCTCTTTTCGTAATTTTCTCAGAATCGACTCTGTAGACATTATAAAAGAGGTATATGTAAAAGCCCAGCAATCATTTCATGGGGAAATATCAACTAAAATGAGAGCTGTATCGCCTCGTCATTGCGAGCGTTACTTCCGTGCCATACATGACAAACGCATGAACGCCTTTAGCCCCCTTCGTTTACGAAGGGGTTGGCTCGGAAGGGCCGGGGGTTGGCCTTTATGTATCACTAAGTAACGCAACCCCCGCCGCTTACAGCGGCCCACCCCCTTCTAAAGAAGGGGGCTAAAACCCTTCATGCGTTTATCGTGCCGTGCCAAAATCCCTTGCGCTAGTTCTAATAATTCCTGGCTGGGTGGCTGGGTATCTGTTAATTCATACTTGATATTCATATCTTGCCATTTGTACTCGCCTACCTTGTGGAAGGGTATAACCTCTACACGCTCTATATTCTCATAGGGCTTTAGATATTCGGCCAGCCGCCGCATATCGTCCACATCATCTGTAAGCCCTGGCACAAGCACAAAGCGCACCCACACTTTACGGCCCATACTGCGGCAAAAATCCAGCATTTGTAGCGTCCGGTCTATAGGCACGCCTGTTACGGCTTTATAAGTTTCGGGGTTAATGGACTTGATATCCAACAGCACTAAATCCGTATGCGCCAAAACCCGCTGGACATTTACCTCAGAAGCATATCCGGCGGTATCTATGGCCGTGTGAAACCCATTATCCTTACAAGCCTTTAAAAGTGCTTCTAAAAATACCGGCTGGGCAAGGGGTTCACCGCCGGAAACAGTGACCCCCCCACCAGAAAATTTCATATAAGACTTATACTTTCGTATATCGGCAATAATTTCGCCGACCGTCATAATCTTACCGGATGTCTTTTGCCAGGTATCGGGGTTGTGGCAATACTTGCACCTAAGCGGGCAACCCGATAAAAATATTAGGTACCGTATCCCTGGCCCGTCTACCATGCCGCATGTATCAATAGAATGCACATGCCCGGCCTTATTAATGTCATACATCACATGCTACAGCCTCTCGTGGAAGGTTCTGTGAATAACCTCTAACTGCTGGTCTTTTGTTAGTTTTACAAAGTTAACTGCGTAACCCGAAACCCTAATTGTTAACTGCGGGTATTTTTCGGGGTGCTCCATAGCGTCTAGTAGCGTTTCCTTTTCGAAAACATTAACATTGATATGATGCCCATTATCGCTAAAATACGCATCTATTAATGAAGATAAATTGCCCTGCCGCTCGTCCCGGTTTTGCCCAAGCGCACGCGGTACTATCGAGAATGTATAGCTTATCCCGTCTTGCGAATACTCGTACGGCAGTTTTGCAACGCTGGCCATTGACGCAACTGCGCCCTTGGTATCCCTGCCATGCATGGGGTTTGCGCCCGGTGCGAAGGATTGGCCTGCTTTGCGCCCGTCTGGGGTGGCACCGGTGGCCGTGCCGTAAACCACGTTTGAGGTAATGGTTAGCACGCTTAGGGTTGGCACTGCATCGCGATAAGCGCGTTGCTTTTGCAGTTTTTTCATGAACTCCTTGACCAAGTCGTAGGCCATAGAATCCACTCTGTCATCGTTATTGCCGAAGGCGGGATATTCCCCTTCTATTATATAGTCCACAACCAAGCCGTCTGCATTACGCACGGTTTTTACTTTCGCGTATTTTATAGCAGAAAGCGAATCCACCACAACACTTAGCCCCGCTACACCACACGCGTGTGTACGCAGGATTTCTAGGTCGTGTAGCGCGAATTGTATGCTTTCGTAGTTATACTTATCGTGCATGTAGTGGATGATGTTGAGTGTGTTGATATACAGGGTTGCAAGCCATTCTAGTACCTGGTCCATCTTGCGGTAAACTTCGTCATAGTCCAGATATTCTGATGTTATGGGGGCAAACTCCGGGGCTACTTGCTTGCCGGTTTTTTCGTCTTTGCCGCCGTTTATGGCGTAGGTTAGTGCCTTGGCAAGGTTGGCCCTTGCGCCAAAGAACTGCATTTGCTTACCTAGGCGCATGGCGCTTACACAACAGGCTATGGCATAGTCATCGCCCCAGTAGCCGCGCATTAAGTCATCGTTTTCATATTGAAGGGAGCTGGTATCTATGCTTACCTGGGCGCAGAAACGCTTGAAATTCTCTGGCAGGCTTACGCTCCATAGCACCGTAAGGTTAGGCTCTGGGGCCGGGCCTAGGTTGTATAGTGTGTGGATTAGACGGTAGCAGTTTTTTGTGACTAAGGTCTCGCCGGATTCGCTCATTCCGCCTATTGCGTCTGTTACCCATGTTGGGTCACCGGAGAATAGCGCGTTGTATTCCGGTGTGCGTAGGAAGCGAACCATACGTAGCTTCATTGCAAAATGGTCTATTAGCTCTTGTGCCGCGGACTCGGTTATTACGCCGTTTTTAAGGTCGCGTTCGATATATATATCTAAGAATGTGGCTACGCGCCCAAGGGACGTTGCCGCGCCATCTTGCTGTTTTGCGGCGGCAAGGTACGCGAAATACGTCCACTGGATGGCTTCGCGGGCGTTTTTGGCCGGGAGTTTTACGTCACAGCCGTATGAGGCGGCCATTTCTTCTAACTGGTGTAGAGAGCGGATTTGTTCGTTTAACTCTTCGCGTTGTTGGATGGTTTTTTCTTCTAGCCAGGATACGTCTACTCTTTCTAGTTGCTGTTCTTTGTCTTCTATTAGGAATGTTGTGCCGTATAGGGCCAGGCGGCGATAGTCGCCTATAATGCGGCCGCGGCCATATGCGTCGGGTAGGCCGGTTATTATGCCGGAAGAGCGCGCCGCACGCATTTCTGGGGTATAGGCATCAAAAACACCGTCGTTGTGGGCTTTGCGGTACTTGGTATAGATTTCTTCGGTGTTTTCGTCAAGCTTGTAGCCGTAGGATTCCAACGCTTTTTGGATAACCCTTATGCCGCCGTTTGGGAATATTCCGCGTTTTAGGGGTTTGTCTGTTTGAAGGCCCACTATTTTTTCTTTTGCTTTGTTTATATATCCCGGCCCGTGTGAGACTATGCTGTTTGGGGTTTTGGTTTCTACGTCTAGTATGCCCTTTTCGTTTTCTTTTTTCGTTAGCTCGCATACATCTGCCCATAGGGATTTTGTATCTTCTGTTGGGCCTGCCAGGAAGCTTGCGTCACCATGGTAGGGGGCAACGTTGCGCTGTATAAAATCCCGGACGTTTACTTCTTGCATCCATACGCCTTCTTCGAAACCTTGCCAGGAGGCTTTTGTGTATTGTTTAACCATTTGGCTCACCTCTTTATATATTTTTGCCTTTTGATTCTACTCCATATTGTGAAGTTAGTAAACCGGTTTCCAGCACGGTTCACGGAAATCAGCTTTGCGCACGTCCGTCATTGCGAGCGTAGCGAAGCAATCCAGTACAAGCTGATGGTTTACGAGGTGCTTGGATTGCTTCGCTACGCTTGCAATGACAGGCGCACGGTTGTATTTTGCTGAATTAGGTGTATAAATATGTAGGATTACAAAATTATATTTGGAGGCAGAAATGAAATTTGAAAACTTTCTTAATTTAATGGACACTTTGCTTGGAGAACACGGTTGCCCTTGGGATAAAGAGCAAACCCATGAAAGCCTGCGTCCTTACTTGTTGGAAGAGTGCTACGAGACACTGGAGGCTATAGACAGCGGCGATATGGCCGCCCTGCGGGAGGAGCTTGGGGATATGCTTTTGCAGGTGGTGTTTCATGCCAAGTTGGCGGAGAAGGCTGGGGGTTTTACTATTGATGATGTGATTGCTGGGGTGTGTCATAAGCTTACCAGCCGCCATTCGCATATATTTGGTGAGGATACGGCAACCAGCGCCGAGGATGTTTTGAAGGTGTGGGAGGCTAATAAGAAGAAAGAGCGGAGGCTGACCCCGTATGAGGCCATGGCGGCGGTGCCTAGGGCTATGCCGGCTTTGATGCGGGCTTCTAAGGTGGTTAAGATTGCTTCTGAAGTAGGGGAGGGGGTTTGTGTTGAGGAGGTTGTTGGTGAGGTGCGTGAGTATTTGGGTAAATTCGCAGTTGCCGTTATGATACACCAGGATATGAATGATTCTGCACCCGCCGGGGAAGGGGATTCGGCAGTGCTTGGGGATATGCTGTTGAAGATTGTTAGCCTTTCTAATGCATTGGGGGTTAATGCCGAGCTTGCTTTGGCTGGTGCGGTTGATAGGGTTGTGGGGTGAGTTTGGAGCGCTTTTGTCCACGGTATCAAAACCGGTTGCTTACGGAAGAGTTTGTCATTAGTATCGAAACTGGGGGTGTTTAGCCAAGCATTTGTCATTCATTAGTATCAAAACCAGGGATGCTTAACTAAGCCTTTACCAAAAGCATCAAAACCTATTTTGCGCATTATGCTTTATATGTTCATATGACCCTTCCCAATAAATAGTTGACACTACATTATTGGGAGGGGTTTTTTATTCTAATTGTATTGACAAATAGGAGGATGTGTCTTATTATGTCGAAAAATAGTTCATTATGCTATGTGTATATTTAATCTAAACAATGATGAAGGAGGAAGATTTCAATGTTTAAGGTAAAGAGAAGGTTTTTGGCTTTATTTGTGGCTTTCGTTATGGTGCTTGGTAGTTTTCCGCTTGTAGCGCAAGCTACACAGTATTTTGATGAGTCATCTCAAGTCTATTATTTGCAGGAGCAAGAGGAACCAATGATAGAACACGATGTATGTGTTCTGTACGACTATGTCTCTAATGATATCACTGGTGGTAATAACGACGCAAATGTCTTTTTTACTGAAAAGATCAATATTTTCGAAGAGTCAGAAATGCTAGGCTACATTGATTTTATGCCGCACACAGAAAGCTTACAAGCTGTGTATGAACCAGTTACATTAACATTCCACAGTAATTGTGGTAATCCGTCTATACAAACGGCGGTTAGAACTACTGGTCAACCCATGGGAACGTTGCCGACACCGCCAATCAAGGATGGGTATGTATTTATTGGTTGGTTCAATACAGCGAGTATCGTGTTTGGGGATTTTCTCACTGTTGACACAATTGTAAATAGCAATAACACAGTGTTCTGGGCTAGGTTTGCGTCAATTGTTACAGTTCCCTACGAACTCCTGGTAAATGTTGATACAGATGCCGCACGTACACAAGCACTTAATAGCATAAATGAGATAAGGCATATTTTCTTTAGAGATTTCGGGATTGACTTAGTATTAGCACCTGGCTCGCCTCGATATGAACCGGCACTAAATCAAGTGGGTATTAATGAATGGGGGCATACTGTTGGTTGCAGAGATGCCTCGGAAGTGCTAGGTGTTAACGAAAGCAACAACACAACAGTTGTTTTTCGGTTTGTGAATTACACGTTATGTGGCGTTGCTGGCATTGCAAGAGGGCCAAGAGGAGTGACTGGAAACAGAAACATGGGCGATATGGTTGTAACCACGGGTTTAACCACGGCGCAACTAAGACGCACTGTTATTCATGAAATAGGACATGTGTTTGGATCGGGTGAGTGCTTCCTTCCTCATTGTGTGATGAACCAGAATCTTAATAACTTACTATATGACGGATGGTGTAATTTTCATCGAAATCAAGTTCACAATGTTACCACAAGGTTTTGGCGAGATAGAATGGATCTTGTACCACCTACCATCAACCTTAACCCCAACTCAATAAATATAAATGATGTTAATCTTACTGCCGTAGTTGAGGTAGGAGGTACAGCTCAAGATACAATAATTCTTAATACCGATGCCTTACCGGCAGGAGTTGGCGCAACCGTAACGAATGGGATAATAACAGTAACCGGCACACGCCCCGCTTTTGGGCAACCTGCAATCACTGGTACGTTTACTGTGCCTATTAGGCGGCAAAGCCAGAGTGTGAATCTTTCCGTTAATGTAAACCTAACACCTCTTCCACCTACAATGCAAACGGTCAACTTCACAGCCGGTGCTAACATAAACGTTACGGCAACAGTAAACGGAAACGCAATAACCAGTGGCTCTGTAGTTGCTGAGGGTTCAACTATTGTGTTTACTGCAATACCTCATGCTGGGTTTGAAATGTCCGGTTGGTCGGTTAGTGGTGGGGTGTTATCGGGTACTAACATGGATACAACACGTAGCATAGTTGTTGGCGCAACATCTATTTTTGTTGGTCTTAATGCGATACCAACAGAAAGTGTATCGGTTAGTACATGGCAAGGGTTGCGTGCTGCAATTGACGCGGCACCTGTGGGGGTGCCAATTTCTATTAGTATTACTAATAATATTCAAGCACCCACGATAATTGCAAATGCAACTGTTAACCATGGCTATCCGATTACGCTCCCCGAAGGAAGGCATATTACATTGGTCAGCTCAGATACTACCGAGGGTGTAGCTAATGTGCGAACATTATCACAAGCCAATCAACAACGGCTCTTTATTGTAAACCCTGGTAGCAGTTTAACGTTAGGCCAAAACATAACACTTTGTGGGTTTGTAACACAAAGATTGAGGGCGGCAGCTGGTGTGTATGTCCGTGGCGGCGGTGAATTAATAATGCACCCGGGAAGTGTAATTGAAAATGGTACTGGAGCTGCTGCAGTGCTTAGCGGCAGTGGCATAGATGAAGCTACCCAGGCACGCTTTACAATGCTGGGGGGCACAATACAAAACACCAGTGGGCCTAATGTAGGTGGTGTTTATGTTGGTGTTAATTCTAAATTTGTTATGAGTGGCAACAGCGTATTAAGCGGCAATATAGCAACTAGCGTGTCAAGGGACGTGGCCACCGCTGGCGGTGTGTTTCTTTCATCTGAAACATCAGTTTTTGAATTGAGAGATGCCGCCACAGTTAGTCATAACTTCTCAACATCGATTATTGCTACATCAAATATAGGACGTGCCGGAGGTGTAATGGTTTCAAACGGTGCATTTACAATGTATGGAGGTAGCTTAATCGGAAATTACTGTGCCAACTCTCGTGGTGCTGGCAGTATATTTGTACACAGTGGGTCATTCACAATGCATGGTGGTAGTATAACCGAAAGTAGTGCACCGCACGGTAGTGTGCGATTACAAGGAAATCCCAGTGCTAGATTTGCGATGTATGGGGGTACAATATACAACAACATTGGGGATGCAATAGTGTTGATTCACGGGGCTATGACTATGAGTGATGGCGAAATTAGTGGAAATACTGGCAATGGAGTTGTTGTCGGATTTGGAGCAATTGTGGGCAACGCTACATTTACAATGTCTGGTGGGTTAATTTACGGTCACGCAAGTGGTAGTGGCGTGGATGTCGGATGTGGCACCTTCAACATGACATCTTATAGCGCACGCATAGAAAACAATCATGCAGTTAATCATGGAGGTGGAATATCTCTAGGGCTGAGGGGTACTGTCAATATATCCGCAGGTGTAATCACAGGTAATAGTGCACCATTAGGCGGTGGTGTGTATATGGCGCGGTGGAGTAGGGCTGTTCTCAATATGACAGGCGGCTCAATATCGAATAACGAAGCCATAACCGGCGGTGGGATACTTCAACAGGATGGCACCGTTAATATAACTGCTGGAGAAGTAGCAGGCAACCGTGCCAATAGAGGTGGTGGTGTTTATATATCATCTATGAACGTGGGCGCGTTCAGCATGATTGGTGGGTCAATTGCGAATAATATAGCCACCTACAACGGTGGCGGAATATACTCGCGACAAGCCGCCCACACCCCACTACTCCCACAATCAGCCTTCAACAACCTAAACATCGGCCCGAACACTATATTCCAAGGCAACACAGCAGGCAACGGCTGGTCTGCCCCACCAGACAACCGCCTACCCCACATCAACACAACAACAGCCAGCATCTGGGACTATGTACTAAACAACTACGACATAAATTTCACAGCCCGCTTAGGCCAATAATACGGCATACCCATCTGTGGTGGAATCCTGCTGTCTTCGATATCTCTGCATTTTTCGTTCTTCTCCCTGGAGCACTACCGTTCGCATTCGCCGGGAATGGGGATTCGGCAGTGGTTGGTGATATGCTGTTGAAGATTGTTAGCCTTTCTACTACATTGGGGGTTAATGCCAAGCTTGCTTAGACTGGTGCGGTTGATAGGGTTGTGGGGTGAGTTTGGAGCGCTTTTGTCCGCGGTATCAAAACCGGTTGCTTACGGAAGCCTTTGTCATTAGTATCGAAACCGGGGATGCTTAATCAAGCCTTTGCCAAAAGCATCAAAACCTATTTTGCGCATTATGCTTTATATGTCAATATGGCCCTTCCCAATAATTGGTTGCCACTACATTATTGGGAGGGGTTTTTTATTCTAATTGCATTGACAAATAGAGAAAAATGTCTTATTATGTCGAAAAATAGTTCAATATGTTATGCAAACATCTAATCTCAACAATGATGAAGGAGGAAGGTTTCAATGTTTAAGGTAAAGAGAAGGTTTTTGGCATTATTTGTGGCTGTTTTAATGGTGCTGGGCAGTTTGCCGTCAACCGTACATGCCACACAGTATTTTGATGAGGAATATGAAGTCTATTACTTGCAGGAGCCAGAGGAGCCAATTATAGAACACGATGAATATGTTCGGTACGATTATGTCTCTAATGATATCACTGGTGGCAATAACGATGCTAATGTCTTTTTTACTGGAAAGACCAATGTTTTCGAAGAGTCAGAAATGCCAGGCTACATTGACTTTATGCCGCACTCAGTAAGCTTACAAACTGTACATGAACCAGTTACATTAACATTCCACAGTAATGGTGATAATCCATCTACACAAACTGAAGTAAGGACTACAGGCCAACCCATGGGAACGTTACCGGCACCGCCAACAAAAGCGGGGCATATCTTTATTGGCTGGTTTAACACATCCGGCATTGTGTTCGGGGATATGCTTACAGTTAATACGGTTATTGACATCAATAACACGGTGTTCTGGGCTAGATTTACCACCATAGTTACTGCTTATTATGAGCTACTGGTTAATGTTGATACGGATGCGGCGCGTAACCAAGCGGTTAACAGCATTAATGAGATAAAGCATCTTTTTATGGACAATTTCGGGATTGACTTGGTGATGGCACCCGGCTCGCCTCGATATGAACCGGCACTTAACCAGGTGCCACAGTGTGGTAATGGATGTTGCAGATATGGCGTGGATGTATTGGATGTGAATAGAAGCCCTGCTAATAACTCAACTGTGGTGTTTAAATTTGTTGACTATGCATTACATCGACCCCATTGGGGCCCTTTTTTCACATGGTTGGAACAACTAGCAGGCATTGCTCGCGGGCCTGGTGGGTTGAGTGGTAGTATGCGCATGGGCGAGATGGTTGTTACAACCAGCCTAGCACCAACACTACTTAGGCGTACAGTAGCCCACGAGATGGGGCATGTATTTGGCGCGCATGATTGTAATGACTCAGACCCAACATGTGTGATGAATGTAAACTATCGTAACCCTTTATACAATAACTGGTGTGCCGGATGTAGGGGCATGATTCATTCAGCGACCACTAATTGGTGGCGAGGGCAGAGTGTCCAAAGACCCAATATCAGCCTTAACCCCAGTACAATCAATATTAGTGATGATAATCTTAACGCTGTGGTCGAGGTAGGAGGTACAGCTCAAGATATAATAACATTTAACGCCAATGCCATACCGGCAGGGGTTGAAGTTACGGCAACTGATGGGGTAATAACAGTAACGGGCACACGCCCGGCTTTTGACCAACCTGCTATCACTGGTACGTTTACTGTGCAGGTTAGGCGGCAAAGTCAAAACTTGAACCTCTATATTAATGTAAATCTAACGCCACTGCCACCAAGAATGCAAACCATCAGCTTCACATCCGGTGCTAACGCAAGCATTATGGCAACAGTAAACGGAAATGCAATAACCAATGGTTCTGTTGTTGCTGAAGGTTCAACTGTAGTGTTTACTGCAGTACCAAATGCCGGGTTTGAAATATCCGGTTGGGCAGCTAGTGGTGGCGTGTTATCGGGCACTAACATGGACACAACACGTAGCATAATTGTTGGAGCGACATCTATTTTTGTTGGTTTTAATGTGATACCAACTGAAAGTGTAACAGTTGGCTCATGGCAAGAATTGCGGACTGCGATTTATGCGGCACCAATAGGAGAGCCACTCACCATTAGCATTAACAATGATATCCAAGCACCCAGAACCTCCGGTGTTCAAGGCTTTGCGATTACGATTCCCGAAGGAAGGCATATCACGTTGGTTAGTTCAGATACGACTGATGATATGGATAGTGTGCGAACATTATCTCAAGACAACACATCCCAAAGGCTCTTTATTGTAAGCCCCGGGAGTAGTTTAACATTAAGCCGGAATATAACACTCTGTGGTTTTAGAACAAGTACCGCGAGGACAGCCGCCGGTGTGCATGTTCATGGTGGCGGCGAATTAATAATGCATGCTGGAAGTGTGATAGCACATGGCACAGAAACCGCTGTAGTGCTTAGTGGCAGTGGTACAGGTGAAGCCACCCGTGCACGCCTAACAATGCTAGGGGGCACAATACAAAACAGCAGAGGGCTTAATGTAGGCGGTGTGTACGTTGGCGTTAACTCGACATTTATTATGAGCGGTAATAGTGTGATAAATGGCAACTCAGCATCTAGCACATTAAGGGATGTAGCTACTGTTGGCGGTGTACTTCTGTCATCTGAAACATCAGTTTTTGAGATGAGAGATGCCGCGGTGGTTAGCCGAAATTTCTCATCGCCAATTATTACGGCTTCAACTATAGGGCGTGCTGGGGGCGTAAAGGTTTTAAACGGTACATTTACGATGTATGACGGTAGTCTTTTAGAAAATAGTGATACTAATTTTCGCGGTGCCGGTAGCGTATTTATACACAACGGTGCATTCACAATGCATGGCGGCAGTATAACTGGTAGCAACGCATCTTCAACTGGCGGTATTGTGCGTTTGATTGGAGATTGCAATGCTATATTTGCGATGTATGGGGGTGCAATAAGCAATAATACAGGTGGAAGCATCATAGCAATAAATCAAGGAACCATGACAATGTCTGGCGGTGAAATAAGTGATAATATTGGCCGTGGTGTATTATTAGGCGGTGCTGGAGGTGGTATAGATATTGCATTTACAATGTCAGGTGGGATAATTTACGGCAACAGTGATGGTGGTGTGATGGTTACAAGAGGTGTTTTTAACATGACACATGACAATGCCCGCATAGAAAATAATCACACAATAGGCCATGGTGGTGGAATATCCTTCGTAAGCGGCATAGTTAATATATCCGCAGGCGTAATCACAGGTAATAGTGCGTCAGCAGGCGGCGGTGTGCACATGTCACAATTGAGTAGTATGGTTTTCAATATGACAGGCGGCTCAATATCAAATAACGAAGCCATAATCGGCGGCGGGATATATCATGGATATGGCACAGTAAATGTCACCGCCGGTGAAATAGCAAACAACAGTGCTGATAGAGGTGGCGGCGTACATGTATCATCTAGAAATGTAGGCGCATTCAATATGACAGGCGGTACGATTAAGAATAATGTAGCCACATATAACGGCGGCGGTATATATTCCACCCTAGCTAATCATCTATCAATTGTACCCGCTACATCCTTTGGAAACCTTAATATAGGCCCAGATGTAGTATTTCAAGGAAATAGTGCGGGAAGTGGATGGTCTTTACCACCAACTAATAGGTTGGCACACATTGCAGTAACAGAAAGCGTAAGTATAGGCGATTATGCCCTTAATAACTATGATATTAATTATACGGCCAACTTAGGCCAGACAGAGGTAACAGGTGCAAGTTCTTGGGTCGAGTTGCGTGACTTGATAAATGCATCACCGGTTAATGAGCCTGTTACTATAAGTATTTCCAGTAGTTTTGCCGCACCCACGGGTGCACCCGGCAATGCAATAATAATTCCGGCAGGTAGGAACATCACACTGGTTAGCACAAATACTACTGATAACGATGCTAATGTTCGGATTCTAACGCAACCTAACACAAACCAAAGGCATTTCACCGTAAGCGCAAACAGTAGCCTAACTCTAGGGCAAAACATCACTCTTAGCGGAGGGGTAGAAAATAACACCAACCGCTCAGGCGGGGTGCAGGTCAACGGCGGTGGCACACTGGTTATGAATGCCGGTAGTGTGATAGAAAATTGCCGGTGGATAGCGCAGGGTAATACAACAATAGGCGCGGTTACGCTAGTCGGCACCGGTACAGATGAATCAACACGTGCACACTTTATAATGGAAGGCGGCACTATTCGCCATAATGTAGGAGACAGCGTTGGCGGTGTGTCTGTTGGTATTAACTCGACCTTCATCATGAAAGATGGCAGTGCGATTAGCTACAATGAGGCAGTTACAACGTTTAGGGCAAATTCTCCTGCGGTCGGCGGTGTTTTGCTAAGAAGTGACACATCAACTTTCGAGATGAACGGCACTGCTACTATTAGAGATAATGTTCAAGCCATTGTAATCCCTCATCCGCAAATTCAAGAACCAGGGCAAGCCGGTGGCGTTCTTATGCTGGGTGGTGTATTCACAATGAACAGCGGATATATCACAGATAATATTAGCAGGACTTTACGTGGCGGTGGTGCTGTACGCGTATCCAACGGTACCTTCACGATGTACGATGGTGTGATAACAGGCGGTGCTGGTAATGGTATCGTTCGTTTGGATACTAATGGTAACTCTACATTTACAATGCATAATGGAATAATTGGTTACAGTGATTCAACCGGTGTTTATATGGCCACAGGAACAGTGGTGCTGTATGACGGCGTAATAAGTAACCATTCGGGTGGAGGCATACGTGTTGTCGGAGCATTAGTAATGAAAGGTGGAGCTATAAGGGATAACGATGGTACCGGTGTACGTTTAGTTGGTGGCACTTTCACGATGGAGGAAGGAATAATTTACGGCAATAGACAATTGGGTAGGAATTCGGGTGGCGGTGGTATATATGTCGCGAGTGGAGTGTTTAACATGACAAGCTACAATGCCCGCATAGAAAACAATCATGACAGTGGCATCGACGTACACCTTGGTCATGGTGGCGGTGGCGGAATTCGTCAAAGTGGCGGAACAGTTAATATCCACGCAGGCATTATCACAGGCAACAGCGCAGTATCTGGCGGCGGTGTTCATGTTGTAAATGGAGTGTTTAATATGACATCTTGCGAGGCTACTATAAAAAATAATAACGCTACCGGTAGTACACTTTCTACCGGCAATGGCGGTGGTGTAAACCAAAGTGGAGGGGAAGTCAATATCAGTGCAGGTACAATTACAGGCAATAGTGCACGAGATGGTGGGGGCGTATTTGCCGGTGGCACAAATCATTTCACCATGACAGGTGGCTATATATCACATAATGTAGCAACCAACAATGGCGGTGGGATATTTCAAGGTGGTTGGAATGTCAACATCACGGCAGGCACAATAACCAATAACAGTGCACAAAGAGGCGGAGGTGTGTACGTAGCACAGACGGGTATTGGCGCATTCGCTATGACAGGCGGCTCTATTGTAAACAATACAGCCACCTACAACGGCGGTGGGATATATGCGATAAGAGGCAACCACTCCCCAATAATTCCCGAATCCGAGATAGCCTTCGCCTTCAACAACCTAAACATCGGCCCAGACACAATATTCCAAGGCAACACAGCAGGCAACGGCTGGTCTGCCCCACCAGACAACCGCCTCCCCCACATCAACACAACAACAGCCAGCATATGGAACTATGTATTAAACAACTACGACATAAACTTCACAGGCCGC
>Ga0123355_10004700_pt1 | contig 19859 bp, 14 predicted proteins | sample TergutEmb28metaG_3_FD_89872 | JGI IMG/M metagenome (GOLD analysis project Ga0123355, IMG submission 89872) | Embiratermes neotenicus P1 segment gut microbial communities from Petit-Saut dam, French Guiana - Emb289 P1 | ecosystem: Host-associated > Arthropoda: Insects > Digestive system > Gut ...
CGCATATCGTTCACAAATGCAATCAAACGAGATATTACTATGTTGTTGGATACTTACACACGGTTACATGGTTTTGGCAGTGTAAAGGTTTTCACCTCTGTTCAGGTATATGAAGGGGGTGCGCCTTAAAAATTCACATGTCACCGCACTTCTTTAAGAAAGAAGGATTTTTTAATCATAAACATAAGCATGGAACGCAAAAAACCCAGAGAATCAGTATTCTTTGGGCCTTAACGATTGTATCAAGGGCGATGACGATACCCCGGTTTTTACGAAACCTTTGATATAATGCACGAAGTGCATCAAAGGTGCAGTAAAAGCCCCCTAGTTTTTTGTGTCTATGTTACGCCTGTATTTAATACCCCCCCTGCTCGATAAGCGCAAGCGTAGTTTCCAGTGCATCCATACCATCAAAGTTTCGCACATGGGGCTCGGCGCCGTATTCGTAGCTGTTTCGGCCGGTGAAGTTTGTGCTGTAAAGGGTCTGGTACTGTACGATAATGCCGCTGTTTGGCAGCCCTATAATTGTTGGGTTTATGCCCATACCGCTGCTGCCTGTAGGCATACCTACAAGGGTGGCAAAGCCTGTTTCCTTAGCTATTTCCACAGCTATACCGCTTGCGGAAAAATTGCTGCCATCTATCAAAAGCCATATCTTGCCGCCAAAAATCCCTTCGTCCCGGCTGGGGGTTACCTGGCCGGTTATTCGGATATAATAGTCCAAAATATCCCTGTCTTCGTGGTGGAAATATGGCAAGCTGTTAAAAAGTTCGGGATGTACAGGTTGTATATCTACCCATTGCATCCAACCTATTTCCATAAGGGGTTCAAGGAATCGCATATTATGGTCGCCTGCCATAAAAAACAGATATTGGTTATAATACAAAGTTTCGTTTATGTTGGGTGCCATCACAAGGGCCGGGAAATAACCATCACTCCCGCCGCCGTTGCCTCTTATATCTATTATCAGATGATCGTAATCCGCGACACTCTTATAAAAATCTATAAGCTGGGCATAATCCACTTCTATGGTATTTACGCTCATTTGAAGGATACGTACATATGCAATACGGCCCTCTTGTATGATACGGGTTGAAACATTCCCCTGCTGTGCTGCGGTAATTTCTTGCATCCATTCATCTTGGGCCTGCGGCTGGAAATCCGCATCGTTCAACCTGTAAAATGCCCTGGATGCGGGGTTATCTATTACATCTACAAAAGGCGCATTGGGGTTATCCTCGCCGGAAAATAGCGCAAGACGGAACCTAACAGCATCGGCGTCTAGTATCGCCATATGCCCAAACCAGTTTACCTGGCTGAAAATTGTGGAATTTAAGATTGCGTTAAAATTGCGGTTGGGGTTGGCGGTTTCCAGTGTATGCCTTGCGTTTGCGAATAACTCATGCAAATCTACCCCTCGCCCCCGATACAGGGCGTTAATATGCGGGAAGTTTGACTTTAGTATTTCGTATAAGTAATCCAGGTCTTGGAGGTACTCGGCCCTTGTGTTCCCGGAGTGGAATATATCTGTAAGGGGCAACGGGCCGGGGGTGGGCCTTGGGGTTTCGGGGGATTCCGCCGGCACTGTGCCGTTGTTGATATCCGAAACAGCCGGATATTCCGTAACCTGTAAAGCCGTGTCCCTTTCCGTATCAGCCGGGTATGCTGATGCCGGCGGCTCTGCTTCGGTTATCTGTCCTCTGCCACATGCGGACAGTAGCAACAATAAAAGAATTACATAAATGGCCAAAACAAATTTTAGTTTCATCGCTAACCTCCGTATGTAGCGATTTCGTTTGAAATTGGGCTTCAGACTGCGCCGAAAAATGCATTAAAGCGTTGCATTTTCCGGCTTGCTTCAGCCCATTTCAAATCGAAACGCCTATCCACTGCGCCTACTCGAAAATGCTTCCTCCGGTGCTGTCTATTGCCACTACCAGCGGCATATTAACCACTTCCAGCTTATGCACGGCCTCTGTGCCCAGGTCATCATAGGCCACTGTTTCCGACGATTTTACGCATTTTGCCATAAGTGCCGCAGTGCCGCCTATGGCCACTAAGTACAGCCCGCCTTGCCGCTTAATAGCCTCGTGTACTTGGGGTGCGCGTGCGCCTTTGCCAATCATTATTTTTAGCCCCGCGTCTATAAGCACGCGGGAATAGGCATCCATGCGGCTGGACGTTGTTGGGCCTACAGAGCCGATTGGTTTGCCAGGCGGCGCGGGGCAAGGGCCTGCGTAAAACACTGCCTGGCCGGTGTAATCGAAGGGGGGAGGGGAGCCGTTTCTATGGGCTTCATACATGCGCAAATGCGCTGCGTCCCGGGCGGTGTATATTACGCCGGTAAGTTTGATTGCGTCGCCTGCTTTTAGGCTTTTTATTGCTTCTGTTGTTAGGGGTGTGTGTAGGTTCATGGGGTATCCCTTCTTGATGCATTTTTTGATTGTGTTAAATATATCATGTACAATGAAACAAGCAAACTTTGGGAGGACGTGCATATGAAAATCACATCATGCAAAACAAACCATATCGAAAACCCATTGGGCTTTCATATGGATGAAGCTGTTGTATCCTGGATAACCTGCGATACAAAATCTGGAAAACAAAAAAGCGCCCGCATTATTGTTGGCCTGGACTCTTCAATGCAGACCATCGTTTACGACAGCGGCGATGATAACAGCCTAGACAGCAGAGGAGTGGCGCTTCCAATTAAACTGCTGCCTACAACGCGCTATTACTGGGCTGTTACTATAGTAGGCGATAAAGGCGATACCGCAACCTCCGATATTAATTGGTTTGAAACAGCAAAAATGGATACCCCATGGGTTGCAAAATGGATAACACCGCCATGGATGCAGTATGGAGATTATTGCCGTCACCCGTATATGCGCAAGCAATTCGCCATTAACAAAAATATAGTAAGTGCCCGCGCTTACATATCGGGGCTTGGCATTTACGAACTGTATATAAATGGAAAGCGCATTGGAAACGAGCACCTTACGCCTTACTGCAATACCTACGACGCCTGGATGCAATATCAAACATTCGACATTACAAAAGCACTACAGCAGCAGGAAAACGCAGTGGGAGTAATGCTTGCAAACGGCTGGGCTAAGGGGCGCTTTGGTACTTTTAGGAGGGTTAATGTACCGTATACCTATCAGTTTTCGCTTATTTGTGAAATACATGTTAGCTACGAAGACGGCTCTACAACGGTGATAAGCACAGGTGATGACTGGCTGTGCAATACCTCTCCTATTCTTTTCGACAATATTTATGACGGGGTTGTATACGATGCCAACCTGGAAATCCCGGGCTGGTGCAGCCCCGGACTAAATGAAACCGGCTGGGAATATGCAAAATGCACAATACCGTCCGATATTGGGCCGCTAATGGCCAGGCTGTCTTTGCCCGTTAAAATTATGGAAGAAATTACGCCAATAGCCATAATACAAACCCCGGCAGGGGAAACGGTGCTGGATATGGGCCAGAACATGGTAGGCTGGGTAAGGATGCGGGTAAACGAGCCCAAAGGCACAAAAATTACCATAAGCCACGGCGAGATAATGCAAAAGGGCGTGTTTTTTAATGAGAACCTGCGCAGCGCAAAGGCTGAATATGTGTATATCTCTGACGGCACCCCTCAAGAAATAGAGCCGCGTTTTACGTTTTACGGCTTCCGTTATATTAAGGTCGAGGGTGTTTCCGCTGTTAATATTAAAGACTTTACCGGCTGTGTCCTGTATTCGGATTTGGAAACGGTGGGCAGCATTACAACCTCCGATGAGCGCGTAAACAAGCTGTTCCAAAATGTAATATGGGGGCAAAAGGGTAATTTCCTAGACGTACCTACAGACTGTAACCAGCGAGACGAACGTATGGGCTGGACAGGAGACACGCAAATTTTTGCCGGCACGGCAATGTTTAACATGAGTGCATACCCATTCTATGTTAAGTTCATGCATGACTTATACGAAGAGCAAAAACTATGCGGCGGCCTGGTGCCCAGTGTAGTCCCGATATTCGTAAAAGCCAGGCCAACGGAAACAGGTTGGACAGGAGGCGGATGCGCGTGGAGCGATTGCGCCACTGTTGTACCCTGGGAAACATATTTGCATACAGGAGATGTTTCTATCCTTAAAAAGCAATACCAAAGTATGAAAAGCTGGGTTGATTGGATAACAAAAACCTGCAAGAAAGACGGCACAGGATACCTTTGGACAGAGGGCTTCCAGTTTGGCGACTGGCTGGCATTAGACGGCCCGGCGGTAGATGACCCTGTAAACCCAAACAGCCGATATGGCGGTACAGATACGGGATATTTAGCTTCGGCCTACTATAAATTATCATCCCAGCTGGTATCAAAGGCCGCAGAAGTGCTTGGGCATGAAAAGGACGCGAATGCCTACAGGGCCCTTGCAAACGCCGTTAAAGATGCTATCAGGCAGCAATATTTTGCTGATGACGGGCGCTTAAAAATCCAAACCCAAACGGCCCATGTTGTAGCCCTGCATTTTGACTTGGCAGATAATAAAAGCCAAGTAATACAGGATTTGAACGTACTTTTGGAAAAGAACAATATGCACTTGCAAACAGGGTTTATTGGAACGCCATATCTCTGCCGCAGTCTGTCTGATAACGGCGCGTCAGATAATGCATACAGGCTATTTTTTAATGACGATTATCCCAGTTGGCTGTACCCAATAAGCATGGGCGCGACCACTATATGGGAACGCTGGAATAGCGTACTGCCAAACGGCGAATTATCCGATACCACAATGAACTCGTTAAACCATTATGCATACGGCTCCATTGCTGAATGGATGTACCGCAACATGTGCGGCATAAACCCTGTAGAATCGGCTCCCGGGTTCAAGGAAATCCTGCTTAAACCAGAGCCTAACCCACTGCTAAGCTTTGCAAGGGCGGAGGTAAAAACCGCTATGGGATATGTAAAATGCGGCTGGAAATACAACGGCGATAACAAGCTTACCATTGAGGTTGAAGTGCCTTTTAATACCAAGGCAGTTTTGCATATGCCAAATTCCAATGAAAAGCATGAACTGTCTGCCGGGCTTTATACATTCACGTGTTATAGCGATTTCGTTTGAAATTGGACTTCAGGTTGCACCGGAAAATGCGTTGAACCGTTGCATTTTACGGATTGATTCAGCCCATTTCAAATCGAACGCCTATATAGTAGCCGACACATGCCGCGAAACATGGCAGCCAATATTAACCGCCACCGGCAGCCCTGCAATATGGGTTGGGTAGGTTAAAACCCGCACGCCTATTGCGGTGGTGCTGCCTTTAAACCCTGCGGCGCCTATGTTTAGGGCATTAATTTTTTCAAGTAGACGCGATTCCACATCGGCCCATACAGGGTCGATGTTTTTTTCAAACATTTGCGCCAGGGCCTCCTTAGACAGCAGCGCGGCCTTTTCCATTGTGCCGCCTATGCCTACGCCTACAACTATGGGCGGGCAAGGGTCCGGGCCGGCCTTGCGCACTACATCTACCACAAAGTCTTCCACGCCATTAAGCCCGCTTGAAGGGGTTAGCATTTTTATGCCGCCTTTGTTCTCGCTGCCGAAGCCCTTGGGCATTACTGTCAGCTTAATATTTTCCCCCGGTACGATATTATAGTGTATGACTGCCGGGGTATTGTCCTCGGTGTTTTTGCGGGATATGGGGTCACCCACAACACTGGCCCTAAGATACCCGTCTTTATAGCCCCGGCGTACGCCTTCGTTTATTGCCATGGTTATTAAGCTGGCAGGTTTATCAGAAAAGCCGGATTTGTGGCTTTCTGTGGGGGCGCCTGCTGCGGGACTTCCGGCAAAATCCTTGTTGCTGGTTGTTACAACTCTTACATTTTCGCCAATATCCGCAAATACTACTACCATCCCTGTATCTTGGCAGATGGGCATGTTTTCGGCTTTGGCAACTTCCATGTTTTCCAGTATTACGTCTATGGCGCTTTTTGCAAGGGGGGATGTTTCTCTGATTCTTGCCTGCTTTATGGCATTACATATGCCTGGGTCCGCGTGGATATTTGCGCGGATGCATAGTTCTGCCACTGTTTCTATTATTTTAGCGGCTGATATCTCTCTCATATGCTTCCCTCGATTCGTGTTATCCCTTGAGTATTTTAACTTTCCGGTTCGATTATACATTATCAATCAAAGGAAATGAATGCCTATACATAGAAAAACAGGACGCGCACAAAAAAGGGGCTGTCCCGTTAAGCAGAAAACATGAATAAACATGCACTTGTTCGTCTTTGCGAGGAGCGTAGCGACGAAGCAATCCAGTAAGCTTGCGGATTTCAGCAGCCTTGGATTGCTTCGCTACGTTCAACGCTTTTATGTTGACGGAGAGTGTGCATAATTATTCAAAAAAATGCTTAACGGGACAGCCCCAAACTCTTTGTGAATTTGATCCAACATGAAAACGCCCTAATTTTTCAACAAATCGGGGTTCTGTAACATAAAAACCACAACCCACATACTATTCCCGGCACTATCTATATCCTGCTCCAGCTGAAAAATTGCAAAATACGCCGCCGCTACATCCGGCCTGGTAATACGTCCGAGTTCATAACGTGCCCTTGCCGCGCCCAAAGAAGCCCATGCATGAGTTAGCTCTCGTGTAAGAGTAGCTTCCAATGCAAGCAATCCGTCCAAATCGGTAAATCCGCGGCGAATGGCTGCATCCATCGTGCGAATGTTTCGCTCATGCCTAAGTTCGGCACGTTCTACTGCATCTTGCAGTGCAATTCGGTTTCGTATCCTTGCAATTTCTGCATCATTATCAATTGAAGTCGTGGCACGCCGTCTTTCACTTTCACTAATTCTTATATCCCTATTATTGCCTGTGTATATCCACCGCTGCCCCAGTACAGAATCCAACTCCAACTGGGATTGGCGGATGCTTAGTGCACTTGCAATCACACTATCTATATGCAGGTCTATGCACACGGGTATCGCCACCTGCTCACCCTCAACCGTAACAGTTGTGTATTGGTGGAGAGGTAGCCCAAGTAGATAGTTCAAGCCTTGGCGGGTGGTATATCGGTTACGATAAAGTTCGTCCAAACCAAAACTGCCTTGGGTAATTTCATGTTGAACTTGGCTTAGTTGTCGGGCACTGGCAAACCCCAACTCATGTTGAAGGGTAACTCTGACCAGGTTTTCTTCTGCCAAATTAAGTTCCTCATGCAATGTAGCCATATGCAAATCTATATCATGCAAGCTTGATATAGCGTTAACAAGCTGTAGTTCCAAAGCAAGTATGATTTGCTGACGGTGCAAGCGCAGGCTTTCTATTTCGCGCTCGAACTCATTTATGCTATGAATTGTTGCCCTGTTACTGCGCCTGATTTGGCTATCTATTGCTATACTGCTGTTATTTTCACGTTGTTGCAATCTATCGCGAAGGCCACGCATTCGGGTTGTAATTGCATCCTCTGTCAGGGCGATTCTTGGCCTTGAGTCGAAGAATCGAGTTTCCAAATCCAGCACCATATACCGCAATTCTAAGTGCATATCGTGGAGCTTAGTGTCTATATCTTTGATGGCTAGGTTGTTTGCAATGGCCATTTCTAGGGCTTGGTCGTAGGCTAGTATAACCGCCTCTTCTTGCGCGGCTTCGTATTCATATTCATATTTTCCATTGATGCCATGTACATAAACTGTTGACAGAAACAGAAATACCAACAGCACGCACAAAAATTTTCTTTTTATCATTGCTAAACCCCCTCGTAACAATTCACGAAAAGCTTTTCCACCAACCAAGCAACGAAAATAGCAAAAAGCGGCCATTTTCGTCTATGGCCGTACTAACAAATTAAGCCTATCCAACAAGAAAAACAGAATCCTCTGTTCTTCAACTACTATACGCGCATCAAAAGCCATTCCAACACGCAGTGCTACCGCCTCACCATGGGTACTGTAATAAACTCTATCCTCAATTTCTGTATCCACAAGAAAATAGCCAAACCCACCTGGTTCTGACGAAATATCTGTTGCAATGCGGGTTACATATCCTGTGATATCGCCAAAATCCCGCCTTGGTAGCGCGGCAATATCAAACCGCACAGGCATACCTTCCGCTATCTGGCCAATATCGTTGTTGCTGATGAAAATATTGGCATTTAACACCTCGCCCCGCATGGGCACAATAGAAAGCACTTGTGCCCCGCCTAGCACAAAACTCCCCCCAGATAACTCTGTGTGCACCATGACATTACCACATACAGGCGCACGCACTATTGCATCTTCTATTTGTGCCTCAACGCTTGCTAGGCTGTGGTTAAGGCGGGTCATTTCCTGCTGGTACGCGCTAATTTGCCCCAGTGTGCTATTAAGCTCGCCTAAGCGTAGCATTTCCGCATCACCAAACTGGTCGCCAACCAAAAACACTGTACCCTGTTGCACGTCAATATGTGCGAGGGCACTATCCATTTCGGCAATTGCATTTTCTAGTGCTAGTATTTGATTGCTTGCGCTAGTCAGGTTATTAATTCGTAGCAACTCGACTTGGCTACCCAGCTGCACAAGCCTGTTTTCTGCCGTGCGTATATTATTGTCTGCATACAGCAAAAAGCCGGCCGTATGCTCGTCCAGTTGGGCACGGGCATTGGTTAGCCGCGTGTTTGCGGCCTGCATTTCTACCCGTGTGGCAATTCCAGCTTGGTACAATGTTGTATATGCTATGTGTTGCTCATATGCCTGGTTGTACCCTTGGGTTAGCTGAGCCAGTTGGGCGGCAAATTCATCATATATCTGCCTGTATATTGCAAATTTTCCTTGTTGCCCGTCAAATGCACTTTGCTGATTGTTAACAGAATCACGTACCAGTTGATACCCTTCAAGGGTGGTTGATGTGTTCTCTATTTGAAGACGAAGCATGTCAAGCTCAAGCAAGTATTGCAAGAATTGGTTGCGAAAAGCATTAAGCACTTCACGGCGCCTAGAAGAGTTGCCTGCCGAAATACCGCTAAACATATCCGATTCACTAGAAATTGAGGACTCAAAGGCATGTAGTGCCGATAGCTCAAAGCGGGTGTATAAAATTCCTTCCGTAAGCCCCCGTTCTTCCTCTAGCAAGATAGCCCTATGGTTGTATGCACCATGTTCTATTGCGCTAAGGCTTACCATAAAATTATCAAAGCGGATGCTATGCTCTTCGTTAAAGCTATTAATAAGATTTTCGCCAGCTTCTATAGAATCGCGAAACAACTCAAGTGTTGCAATATCAAACTCCAAAATGTTCATCTGCCCCAGAAGTAGTGTCCGTTCGTTTTCCAAATGGAAGGTGTCTACCGTATACAGCACATCACCTTGGGCGACTTCTTGCCCTTCGTAAAAGTAAACCTCGCGCACCTCGCCCCCTGTTGCATTTATGACTATAACTGTTTGCGCATTTGGGCGTATAACCCCATGTGCACGCACCACAATATCTATATGGCCAAAATACGCCCATGCTAAAGCCGTTAGCACCAAGGCCAGTATGCCAAAAATAAATATGGTAAAAAACTTCCCTGGCTCTTTATCATAGACTTCCTTGCTTAGGGTTATTTCTCGCATATCCATTATTATTGGTTTCATTGCAGTGCCTCCTCGCCTAGAGATTGGGCATTTACTAAGTTGTAGTACTGTCCTTTAAGTGCAAGCAGTTCTTCATGTGTACCCGATTCTGCAATTTGCCCTTTATCTGTAATATATATCTGGTCGCACCGCTTTATTATGCTTAGCCGGTGGGCAATAATAATTGTTGTTATTCCCTTGCTATATTCATCAACTGTTTTTTCTATGGCACGCTCTGTAATAGAATCCAGGTTGCTGGTGGCTTCGTCCAATATTAATATATCGGGCTTTTTTAATATTGCGCGAGTAATTGCAAGCCGCTGGCGTTGCCCGCCAGATAGGTTGGCACCATTTTCTTCAAGCATGGTTTCGTATCGCAATGGCAGTGCATTAATAAAGTCATGAGCCTGGGCCATTTTGGATGCTTCAAAGATATCTTCTGGGGTGGCGTCATGAAGGCCTAGTTTCAGGTTTTCCATTATGGTGCCGCTAAAGAGGAATGTTTCCTGGGGGACATATGCAATGCGCTCCCGCAGGGCTTCTATTTGGATGTCTTTGATGTTTGTGCCGTTTATTAGTATTTCGCCTTTTTCGGGTGAGTATAGATTAAGCAGTAGCTTGGCCAAGGTAGTCTTGCCACTGCCGCTTTCGCCTACAAATGCAATCTTCTCGCCTTGGCTAATCGAAATAGACACGTTTTCCAGTACAAGCTGGCGGGTTCCATAGCGGAAAGAAATATCTTTGAACTCAACATCGCCCCGCAAAGTTTGTGGCGCAAGCTTGTTGCCCTCGTTATCTTGTTTTTCGGGGGAAAGGTCTAGTATTTCGCCAAGGCGATCGGCGGCTACAACGGCGGTTTGCATCATAGGTTGCAGGTTTATCAGGTTTTTGACTGGGCTAAGGAAGTAGACAAGTAAGGCATTAAAGGTGATAAGCTGGCCTATGGTGATATTACCATTTAGCATCTGTATTGCGCCGACCCAGATTATTACAATGCCCCCAACCGCCTCTATAAAGCCGTTGAATGAGCCTTGGAAGTTGGATACCCAGCTGAGTTTGAATATGCTGCCTAGTAAGGTGATGAACTTTTTTTCTGTACTAAGATTTGCTTCACCCTCCGCACTATATGCTTTAACGGTTTGTATGCCACTAAAGGATTCAACCAGATAAGATGTAAGCTGGGCATTATCCTCCATTAGCTTTTGATTGAGCCGCCTATACCATCCGTTAAAACTGAACACAATAACGAAGTAAAGAATCAAAACCACAACAGAAACCCCAAACATATACGCATTTTGATTAAACAAAATAATACCGCCAGCAACAGCCATTAGTGTATCAATCATGATTGTAAGTGTTGCGCCAGATATAGCCTCCCGCACATGGGTGGCGTCATTAAACCGCGCAATTATCTCCCCAACCCTGCGCGTGCCAAAGAAGCCCATGGGTAGCGAAAGCACATGGCGGTAATATGATAGCAGTAGTGCAATGTCCAGCTTTTGACTTAGATACAGTAGCAAATGAGAACGAAATGCATTTAGCAAAACCTGAAATATATACAGCAAAATTACGCCAATAGACACTATATGCAGGGTGCCATATATCCCGGCTGGAAGGATATCATCCAGCAAAACACGGAAATAGAAGGCACTCAATATACCTAATAGCACAGTAAGAACGGACGCAACAAACACGTGGGCAATCAACTTTTTTTGGGGCAGAAGCAGATGAAAGAATCGCTTAAAAATACCAATGGTCTTATCCCCTTTTTTGAAGGCTACGTCTGGCACAACAAAAATAAGCACACCACTCCACCGATATCTCGGTATTTCACCATCAGCAAGGGGTGTGCCATTATTGGTTTCGCCAAAAAAGTCAGAGGAATTAAGCTTTAGTAGGCCACGGCCAGGGTCTGCTATAATGACCTTTTTTTTTGAAATTTTATGTACTATAACGTAATGGAGTAGGCTACCGTCTACGACTACATGGGCAATGCATGGCAGTGGGAACTCTGAAAAAAAGGCCTCTTTGTCGCCTTTTACTGCTTTGGCGGAAAAGCCTAGTTCCTCGGCAGCTTTTACTATGCCGTACGCATTGGTGCCACGTTTGTCTGTGCCCGCTATTTCGCGGATATGGGCAATAGGTAGTTTTAGGCCGTGTTGTCTAGAAATTGTAGCTAGACAGGCGGCACCGCAATCTGTTATGTCGTGTTGTTTTATGCAGTAGTAAGGCATTGCAACCTCCTGAGTGAGGTGGTGGATGTAAGTGACTATGTAGCCATAAGAAGCTTTACTCCACTGTGTTAATAATTGCCAGTACCGTTTCCAGGGCATCTTTGCCTTCATGATTAAATATATCGGGAACTGTCCCTGCCTCAAGGGGGCGCCCATTGTTGTCGGTTACGTAGTTCAAATCCATTATAAAAGCGATGCCGCTGTTGGGTAAGGTAATAATAGTCCACTCGCCGCCGAAGTTTCCTCCGCTTATCTCGCCGACAAGGGTAGCGAAACCTGTTTCTCTCGTTGCCCACGCGGAAACCTGTGCGGCCGAACCGGTGTCGGGGCCGATGAGAAGCCAGATTTTGCCTTGGAATGTAGGTTCTGTGCAAAAATTCGGATAATGTGCGCGAGGCCCCACCGTTTCTAGGGTGCGGAAGCCATAGTTCATACGTTGCATGTCGATTATGTTAAGTTCCGGTAAATCATATACAGCTAATATTTCCGACACGGGGCGGTGGTACTCTGTTATATGGGCACGGTCAATTATACGACTACCGGCGGTTCGACCACCTCTGCGCGCACCGGTGTAAAACATTGCATATTCCCCATAAGGAAAAAACACAAATCTTTCCATTACAAATTCTCTGTCGATATTAGGCTCTAATACAGCTCGATAAAACCATGATATAAACCCGCCGCCGTTGTATCTCAGGTCAATAATCAAGTGATCAAAATCTGCTATTTCGCTATAGAAATTGTGGATTTGCCTTTCTTCATCCGGCGGTATGGGATAATTCATAAAACTGTCTATTGCAATGTACGCAATATGGCCGTCTTCCAGAATGCGGGTAATCACGTTGTCGGCTAGTGCATCTTCCAAAAGGATATAATTATGCCGTATTTCCCTTGTATTATTGCGTATAAGGGCGTTTATGTAATTATTTGCCAGTTCAGTTTCTCCGCGTATGAGCAACCTACCATAATCCCTTGAATAAAGTCTCCTAATTTCCTGCTCTGTCAAAATGTTAAAGTTAAATCCTGCAGGATGCATTTGTTCATATAAAGCTAGGACATGCGGGGCGCGTAACCGTAAATTCGCTTCTCGGGAAAACTGGAACCGATGCGTATTACGTCCGTCACCAAATACCATATAATTATATAAGGATGCGTCAATAAAATGAAAATGTCCTATGTTGACTAAAGGGACAAATGCATGATGCAGCGTGAAAAAAAAGTCATTACTACTCATGTGCGGGTTGGAAACCACGGCCTCCCGAACGTTGTCAAAAATCGAGTGAATATCTACCCCACGCGCCCAATAAGCAACATCAAAAAGAGCAAAATTATTTTCCATTACATACAGCATATGATCAAGGTCTTCAAGATGTGGAGATATAAATGCATTGCTTCCGCTTCTGCCGCAAGAGGAGAAGAAAATAGTGAAACATAACAGGCCAAAAATCATTAGCAATTTTAACTTTTTCATTGCAATCCACCTTTAGTTTTGAGAATTTTTCATGGGTTACATTTGATGGCTTATAATTAAAATATAATTATATCGCTATATGTTTCCATAAAAGTATCTTTGCTGATAAAGATACTTTCATTATAGTCTAGTCTTTTAACTTCCAGATTTTCTTCATGTTCACCTAACAACATGCAATACGTATATACAGTTGTTTTTGCTTTATTAATATACGCAATTGCAGGATACATAACCTCACTGTAACTATTTATGTCTTCAACTATATATATGTCTAACTCATTATTAAGTTGACGAATGTATTTTTCAACTTCTGAAATAGATACACCAAATTCGTCTTGTGAAAGAGTGCTTGCAATGTCCTCAAATTTCATTTCCATGCTTCTATGTTTAAATAACCAAAATAGCGCCCATACAGCGTAATTTGCCTCTGTAAAATTTCTTATTGATGCAACGAAACGTTGAATCTTAGAAAAGTCAATCACTTTATTGTTTTCTAATTCACAAACAAAAGCAATAGCGAGGGCTATTAAACTTTTTTTATAATGGCATAATTTTTTATCAACCATGTTTATTTTCCCGGTGGTATAAAATGATTGTGCATTGCACGGGCCACTGCATATATAAGCCGCCCAGCACTCCTTACACTCGGGAGTAACATCATCTACAAATTTATTTAAGCCCTGTACTTTTTCCATGTTAACGCCATTGCAAAGATTACCAATTATAAACTCATCACACCCATTCATCACCGGGCAGGAATAAATAATACCATTGTTATCTACAGAAATTCTATTGTAGCCGCCATCGCATCTGAATGAGTTTAATAACCCCTTCATCATTATTTTGTTTATATAATTACCGAATGTATCTGCGCCTTTTAATATTTTGAAAAGGTATTCATAATCGCCCGCATTAATATGCTTGATTATGTTTTGGCATAATATTTCGTAATGTTTAATTAAATTTTCTACATTAATTTTGTAAAAAGAATGATTATCATTTGAATAATCCCTTACTACCATCATGCTAATGGCATCGCAATTGCTAAAGCCATATATAAAATCATATATTTCATCAACAGCCTCATTTTCATGAGTTATTGTTATAGCATAACCAACGCGAACGTCAGATAATGCATTAATTCCTTTAATAATATCTTCAAACGTATCTTTTCCGTTGCTATACAACCTGTTAACATTATGCTTTTTATTCCCATCTATGCTGATACCTAACAAAAATCTATACGCATTTATTAAGTAAGCAGCTTTTTCATCATCAATCAATGTGCCATTATTGCAAAAACATATAGTAATTTCCTTTCCTGTTTCATTTCTTTTTATTGATGCATAATCTGCAATTTGTTTAATTAGTTCAAAATTCAACAAAGGTTCACCAGAACCTGATAAATCAATAAAGTACTCTTTAGCATTTGCGCCGTAATTGTCTACCAAAAAATCAATGGCTTTTTGTGCAACTTCTATTGACAATTTATCACTTGTTAAATAATCGACATCTTTAAAGCAGTACTTACATGAGAGATTACATTTTCGGGATGGGTGCAAATTCAGAGTATATCTTTCGCTATTTGCTTCATATGCAGGTTTGGTAAAATTTCTATTGGATTCTTTTTTGTCTAATATTGAAATAAGATTCTGACATTTATCGGTTGCTAATGCTTTAGATATTATTTTTCTAAGTTCATCACCGTTCATACGCAACTCATCATCATTTATGTTGACAGTATGATGCATGTCAACAAAATAATTGTTTATTTCTTTTATATAGAAAACTTCTTTGTTTAACAGCCGAACAGTTTTTATTGTATACACAAGTTAAACCTCCTTAAATAAACTCAATTTCTATGTATATGTTTTAAACAGATTACCCCATGGAATCAGTAAAATACCAGCGACACCATGGGGTAAGAGTTGATTGGCTTACCTACTGCCAACAGATGCCATGAAGCTTAACATCTAGGCGATCCGCCGCCGCTGCCGCCGCCAATAGGGGGGAGGGGGTTAAAAGGGGTAACATTCTCACCAACTGTAAAACGATTAGATGTAGATGAACATCCCCCTGTAATGTTAAACATACAACTCCTCTGATAGCTGAGCAAATAAATTGCTCACAGTTAAATCACTTTTTGTTGCTTTTCTCATTTTTACTTCCTCCTATGATGTATTTGGGTAAAGAACACAGCAGTCAGCTCTGTCTTTTCCCTTCTTGATGCATAACCGACAAAGCACCAAAGCTTCTTTGTTTAATTGCGCAAAGCACAATCATATATGCCAATTCTCCGCTATGTATAGCCACGCTGCGCAGTCATGACTCTGCATAGCATTGAATTGTAGCCGCTAATGTGCTTGTGAATCAGCACTCAAGCATTCGTGTATAAAAATAAGTCGTTGAAAATCTGCAACATCATCAGAGTTGAAAATATACAACATATTGCCTAGATTCATTCTATCAGGTGGGAGGGGGGGGGATTACAATATGTGCTGGAAAATTTGTCATATTGCACAATTTCCATATATTTTTTGTACTATTGTGTCAAGAGTAAAACCGCACATGCACGACTTAAATAATCGCCACCTCTAACACAGTGCTATGCAGTTTGTTTCCAACTTATGCATAGGATTTACATGGCATTACAAAAAATACCAACACTGTCAAATAGCCAAAATACTGCATTCGTGCAATATTTTGACAAACTTGGACTATCTATGTGCAAATTATCTGTCGACTATTAGCATGATTATGAAAACCGTGTCGAATGCTATGCTGGCACATGTTAAAGAGCTTACAGGTGATATGAGTGTGCCAATGTTAATTGTGCATATTGCACAAACCTCAAAGGCTACAACGCTATTTCACCTTAACCCGAATCATATTCCATGACAGGGGCTTTAGCTGCGCTTCCAACCCACCGTTTTCAAGCTTAGCGGCAGCGCTTTGGGCCGGTTTAACAGAGCCGTCGGCCTTGGTATTAACCTTCTTAACATCATGGCCGCTCATTTCGCTAAACTCGGATACGCTAACTGGGCTAAAGCCTTGCAGGTCAACGGTTAAATCCATAGCTTCATCGGCGGAGCGGTTTACGGCAAAAATAACAACCTCGTCCCTCTCCCCATTGTGTACCGCAACAGATTCCACATAAGGCACAGCGTCAAACTCTTCACAGCCATATGTTGGGGATTCAATTTCGGTTCTAAGCACAGTGCCAAGGCCGTTGTTTGCGGCTTGTGCAAAGGGATAGAATGTGGTTTGGCGCCAGGACGCGCCGCCTTTTTCCGTCATTATTGGGGCTATTACATTAACCAACTGGGCGATGCAGGCGATTTTTATCCTGTCACAATTTTTCATTAACGTGATTAACAAACAGCCTACCAGCAGCGCGTCTTCGAAGTTGTATACATCTTGAAGTATCGGCGGGTTTTGCATCCATGGTTGCTCTTCCCTAAGCTTAGCGTCGTGGGCGTTGGAGTGGTACCACACATTCCATTCGTCAAACGACAGGTTAACAGTCTTCTTGCTGCGCTTTTTTGCCTTGATATAGTCGCATATTGCGGCAACACTTTTAATAAAATCGTCCATGCTTAGGGACTTGGCAAGGTAACTCTTTAGGTCATCGGCCCTGTTGCCATAGTATACATGCAAGGATAGATAATCTATATGCTCGTAGGTATGCTCAAGCACCGTGGCTTCCCAGGACGCAAATGTGGGCATCTTGTTGTTGGAACTTCCGCAGGCCACAAGTTCTATGCTTTCGTCTGTCCATTTCATGACTTTGGCAGCTTCGGCGGCTATTCGGCCGTATTCTTCGGCGGTTTTTGCGCCCATTTGCCAAGGGCCGTCCATCTCGTTACCCAGGCACCATGTTTTGATTTTAAAAGGCTCTTTTGCGCCGTTTTTCTGGCGAAGGTCGCTCCAGTAGCTGCCGCCTTTGTGGTTGCAGTATTCAACTATATTGCGGGCATCTTCCACGCCCTTGGTGCCTAGGTTAACGGCCATGTTTATTTCCGAGCCTACTTCTTTTGCCCATGCCGCAAACTCGTGGATACCTACTTCGTTGGTTTCTGTTGTTCTCCAGGCCAGGTCTAAACGGCGGGGGCGGTTGGCTACAGGGCCAATGCCGTCAAGCCAGTTATAACCGGAAACAAAGTTGCCGCCCGGGTAGCGTATAAATGGGGTGTTTAATTCCTTTACCAGTTCCATCACATCTTGCCTGAAACCCAGGGCGTTTGCGGTTGGATGGCCCGGGTCATAAATACCCTCGTAGACACAGCGTCCCATATGCTCCACAAAAGAGCCGTAAATGCGTGGGTCTATTTTGTCCACTGTGAATGATTTGTTAACCGTCATTTTTGCTTTCATTTAATGCTTCCTCCTTTATATTGCAGCTAACCTCTTGGGTGAGGCCGCTTTCTTCACTTTTGTTTTCATCTTGGGGCATATTGCTTTCAAGCTTCGCGGCTATATCGCTAAATAGGGTGGCAAACATAGCAAGAATGGATAATATAAGCAAATAAGCCTCAACAATAGTTTGTGTTTCTTTGTTGATTATAACTATCATTGTGCCAACGTCAATGATTTTTTTATGTATATTTGCATTTCTATGTTCTATAAATTTGGAAGACGCTATGTATTATAAACACAAAATATCATATTGAGAATGAAATTTAAGGCATAAGCTATCATATTGATTTGTATGGCTTTATAATGAGTGTGTAATATTGGGATATTGGTGTGAATGTTCTATAACAGAACAAATTAAAAGAAACGTGAAATTTGTCACATGTTGTAAGAAATTTTAACAATATAGCGACTTTCCTCCAAATGCATTACAATAAAGCAGTTTCGATATTATTCCTCATTGTTCTCGAAACTGCTATAAACAAAATGAAAGCTATACGGGAGGTGTGTGCCGTGCCGCTTAGGATTCATGTACTAGATGTTTCCCATCGCAAAACAGAGCCGAATGGCTTTGAAATGCTTCGCGAAAAAGGGCAGGATGCTATTTTGTTTTTACATTTTCTTACCCCTGTATCTATTGTAATTGGGGGCGAAACCATAAACACGGCACGTAATGCCTGCATCATATACACCCCGGGTATACGCCAAGACTATAAGGCCCAATCAGACACCGCTAAGTTTGAAAATAACTACATAACCTTTAGAACCAACACAGCGGATTTTTTAGCCAAATACAAGCTAATCTTAAACGAGCCCTTCTATATTAATAACGAAAGCCACATAACCCGGTGCATAGAGCGGATTACCTGGGCCCAGGCCAATAGAATGCAGTCATGGGACAATGAGATAGAGGTATGGGTACACGAATTATTTACGGAAATAGAGCAGGGGACATTGGGAACCAACCCAAAGAGCCTAAGGGATATCCAGGTAAAACAGCGGTTTATTGCCCTGCGGGGGGAAATTAGTTTTGACCCAAGAAACTGGACTGTGGAAAAGATGGCCGCGGCCTGCTGGCTCACGCGCAGCCGGTTTTATGTGCTGTATAAATCATTTTTTGGTGTTAGCCCAAGCGAAGATTTGGCGGCTGTTACGATGGAATATGCCAAGGACAAACTGGTAAACACCAAAGATTCCGTGGCGGAGATAGCACAGGAATGCGGATATAAACGGCCGGAGAGTTTTATCCGCATGTTCAGCGAGAAAGAGGGCCTTGCCCCCGGGCAGTACCGTAAGGACAGACGGCGGGAACAGAGAAAGGACTAAGTGGGACATGAGAAAACTTATTTTGCTTGGGTTACGGTTAATTTTAACCCGGACGGCACAATAGAAGGCCCTAAGGCTGGCAGTTGGGGCCTTAGGGCTGATGGTATGACTATTGATATTATTGTGGATGGAGTGGAATATAGCGGACGGCTGCTGCGCAGCTTTGCGGCAGGCCATGGCCGGTGGGTTATGTCCTTTACCGCGCTGTCTGAAGAAGGTATTGCCCTTTGGGGGGCCGGGGTTGCGGTGCTGTATTAGGGCCTGTTGCTACTATTGTCATGCCCATATGGGCAGGGATGCCCGCTTTCAACATTGCTGTGTTCATCGGTATTAGGGCACTCGATTTGTATTGCTGCACTGCTTGACGGCTTGATGATAATGATATCGCTGTCGAAAAAAATATCAACTGCGGCACCGTCACTTAGATTGTGCATTTTCCTAAACTGCTTAGGGAGAACTACGCGCCCCAGGTTATCTACTTTACGCACGCGGGTTTCTAATTCTTTCATTTTTCTGCCTCCTTGGCCTTTTCAAATTTAGCCGACGGAAAACAAAAGCACACAGAGAGATATGCTTAGAGATTAAGCCTATCGTCGCCTGTGTGCGTTAAATTTAAAATGCAATTTTAAGCACAACCCGTATGAAACCGGGCACCCTTGGTTAAGGGCGTTTCTCCAAAAGGAAAAATTCTTAAGCGCAAATTAAACAACCTGATGCCCCGGTAGCTGCGATTAGTACAATGCCCTTATGTTACGGTGGGAGTGAATTATTGAAGATGTACTCCAAACATTGTATAATACGTGGGCTGCGGATGGCAGGTGTAAA
>Ga0123355_10004701_pt1 | contig 19856 bp, 4 predicted proteins | sample TergutEmb28metaG_3_FD_89872 | JGI IMG/M metagenome (GOLD analysis project Ga0123355, IMG submission 89872) | Embiratermes neotenicus P1 segment gut microbial communities from Petit-Saut dam, French Guiana - Emb289 P1 | ecosystem: Host-associated > Arthropoda: Insects > Digestive system > Gut ...
AAAAAAAAAAAAAAAAAGACACTGTACATACATCTCTCTCTGAAAGTTAAGAATTCATTGCAAGTTGATGTAACAGTTCCTAGAGGTTTTACTGTTAAATATTTTCTAAGGCCTTTACTAATTTTCTCATGTCACTTATATACAGCTGCATTTAGAAATCACAGATACTTCAATTGGGATTCTGACACCCCAACACCACCAATGTAGACTGCAGGAGAGAGGTGGCAACCAAATGACTGTTACAATCGCAATGATTGTCACAACAGTAATATTTATGACTATTATTGTTGCCCTCATACTTATCATGAAGTGTCAGCAACACCATCAAGGTTTTGAGGCTCCAACTGGACTATCTTACCAGGTGAGTTTCATTTTAAATTTTAACCATTTGGTACAAAACTAACTGCACTTGAAACCTTACAGTACACAGAAGTCTAAGCAATTGTTAAGTATACTTTATTATTCCACAATGCTCAGTAGCAGTTCAACAGGATGTCCGCAACAACCCTTCATTTAACTACAAGCATTACAGCTTGATTAATAAACCTGTAATTCTAAACACAGACATATAGGGAAAAAACTATTTTCTGTAATTACTTCCAATAACAAAATGGGTGCGTTAAAGTAGAGAGCACTGGAATTGCCCAAAAGAAGTTTAGCCCTTCGTCTATATGTTAATTTTTCTGTTTGTAGTGCATACTTTCCCATAAGAAGTAACACTAAACATGGCATTCTCCATTATTTCCAACCCCAGAACCCCCCCCCAGTCCAGAATAATCTGTGGACTTGAGAATTACTACAATTAAAGAACTGAAGTAATAAAAATACAGAGACGAAGATACACTCAAGTTACAGAAATGTCCACACATATTAACAAGAGTGGGTGCCTTCTTCATGGCAAAATTTAGAAAATTGTGTCCCATTATCCATATAACAAGAAAATAGGTTTTTCAAAATGATAGTTTTACATTAGTAACTTAAAATACAAGGATGTTGTCATTCCTCTTCAAACTGTGTTCTTTACATTTCTGTGTAATAAACAAGACATCTTAGGATACTTCTAAGTTAAAATAATAATGAGAGCTTTATAAATGTGGACCAATGAAGACTCAGATTTCATTTGAAGATTTATATTAACAATTAAATTGATTCCATTACAATGTTCATGAACGAAACATCTATCTTTTGTGTGTTATGCTCAAGGGCTAGTTTCAAGAAACTTGATAGAAATTTCTATACTCACAGCATATACCTATCATTCTTTCTACAGTCACAAAAGGCATTTGAACAGAATTTAGTTCAATGAGGCAACTCCATAAAACTGCATATTCTAAGTGGTGGAATTTTAATATATGTGTGTGCATCTGGATGAGTTCCTACTTTTTGGGTCTCCTGTACATCCTGCCACAATTCAAGGATAAGCCTCACCATACAATTTAACGAACACAAATATGAGTAAATTTCAAATAACTTCATTAACAGGAATATCATCATCAAATACCACATGAAATTCAGTGTAATGAAGAACATCTTCGACTACTATGTTCAATGTTTTTCAGTCACCAAGTCACAGTTCTGGACAACATCTAGCTACTGATGAGGAATGCATTGCTATGGAAGGAAGGAATTCACAGTTACAGGAAGTGAAAGAAGAGAAAGCTAATGGTTCTACACCCCAAACTTCCAAGGCTTCTGAAAATGTTAAACTGATCAGCAAGGAGGAACATGAAAAGTGGGTTGTACCGTATGATGAAGTAATAATTCAAGGTGAAAAATTGATAGGCCATGAAGATACAAGACTATAAAAAATGTATGAATAATATTCGAGCAGAGAGGGAATATAACATAAAATTACTGACAAGTTAAGAAACACAAACCTTCCCTTTCCCAACGTTCAAAATTTTCAGTTTCACTGTAATAATTTGTACATATAATTAACCTTAACAGTAAACTGCTTAGGTTCATATCTCAAAGAGTTCAACAGGTTACTTTACAATCATGAAACACTCAAAGTCTTTATTTTGTTGTAATTTGAGTACTAAACATGAATGATGCATGACATTTTGAAATCCCTAACGGCAAGATGAAACTATCATCATTGAAAGCAAAAATCTTGCGATGTGCTTTTCAACTGCATGGGTGCATATGGTAAACATTCATTAATATGAAATGTGAAAGAAACTAAGTTCAGAAGGTTAATGTTCTCCTGTGAAGTAATGTAAGCAAAATGAAACTGTGGAATTAAACTGAAGAAAACAACCATTTAATAACAAATAAAAATAAAAATTAATTCCTTCTTGTTTAAATGTGTATAAATTGCCACTCAATGATACAAGTACCTAATATTCTAACCCTGTAATGCACACAGATCACAAAGGGGCTGGCATTCTACGAATTCTTTAGGATGGCAGAGGAAGCAGATAGGCTTATTTGGAAAAAAGTACAAATAATAAGAAACAGCATAACAGTCTGAACATCAGAATAAACTGTAACTCTTCCACCCACACTCATTCAGATATAATTTCTGTGTAACACATGTTGTAAAACCAGGAATTATACCTAACTCCATAGAGCAAAGTCCTTCTTGAGAAGCTAATGGTTCCTCATATAGTAAAGAAATTTGAGCACATCACGGAACCCACAGGTTCATTATGGCAATCACAAAAGTCCACCACCTGTTCCTACCTTGAGACAGATCAACCCAGTCCATGCCCACCATTCCACTTCTTAAAGATGCATTTTAATATTATCCTCCCATCTATGCTTAGGTCTTCCAAGTGTTCTCTATCCCTCAGGTTTCCCAACCGAAACTCTGTATGAACATCTCTTCTCCCCCATGAGTGCCATATGACCTACCTATCAACTTCTTCTGTATTTGATCATACAAATAATATTTGTTGAGGAGTACAGATAATAAAGCTGCTTGCCATGTAATCTTCTCTGCTTTCCTGTTACCTCACCCCCCTTAGACCCAATTACCTTCCTCAGCACCCTACTCTCAAACACCTTCAGCCAATGTTCCTCCTTCAGTGTGACAGATGAGTTTCACATCCACACAAAACAACAGACAAAATTATAATTCTGCACATAATTTTTTAATCTTACCTAGGAATTATGTTTAAAAAGTGCAGGAATGGGGCCACTCTCTCTCTATTCCACCTTCTTCTGCTACCCTGGCCATTCACGGACCGGGTAGCTCAGTCGGTATAGTGACTGACTATGGGCTGGAAGGTCCGGGATCGAATCCTGGTGGGGACGAGATTTTCCGCCCTTCCAGACCGGCCCTGGGGCCCACCCAGCCTCCTGTAAAATGGGTACCGGGTCTTTCCCGGGGGTAAAGTGCGGCTGGGGCGTGCTGCTGACCACTCACCTCCTTCTAGTGACGCGGTCATGGAAGAGTAGAGCTATACCTGTACCCACCCTTTGGGCCACACCGGGCCTGTAACGGGAACACTTTACCTTTACCTGTACCCTGGCCATTTACTACCACAACCAAGAATGTTACCAACTTGTACATTAGTATTTTATTGCCAACAACTATGTATTTCCAATGTGAAGTTCAAATAATCTTTTTTTTTTTTCCCCCTGAAAAGAAATGGAGGAGGAAGCAACACAATAAACTGAATTAAAAGGAGTTCTCCCTATACACATCATGAAAGTGTATGGAAGAGTGGAGGAATAGCTCCACGCCTTTATAATCACAGTACTATTTGAATATCAGTGGCCTGCTTCATGTCCCAGCCACTTTACCCCTGGGAGAACAGCTTCTGGTCCCCATTCAATAAAAGACTCAGTGGGCCTATGGGCTAACATGGATATTTCAAAAAGAGGAAAGCCTCCTGCCCTGTTGGAAATTTAAGGATTCCTCAGTAATTGGGCCTATAGCAATGTTACTATATTCATTACACCATCCCAGTGATCCCCATTTATTGTAATTAGTGATATTAAGTGCATCAACACAACCACAGCCATGCCAAGCCTCCAGCAGCTATTCATTAGTGTTTTGCCACAGAGAAAGGGGTTCAATCCCAGGCCAATCCAAGTGAGATTTGTAGTGGATGAAGAGACCCTGGGACAAGTTTTTCTCCATGTATTTCAGTTTTCCCATCAGTACCAATCTACAAATTCCCCATTCTCGTTCACTCAAATATAATCAAATGCTATAAAATATCAGCCAAAACATCACATAAACTGAGAATAACAAGAGTACCCTGTTCACAGCAAGTTATATAATCTGCCCTAACCAAACTGAGAACAAACAAGAACAGTAAAGCAAAAATATTCATTACTTACACCTGATGCACCATAAGTGTTTGTTGTTCACTTCCTCTGAATTTATAACTATCAGTTCAGCCCCTTAAGATAGTCCATGCAACAGCAGCACTGGACACACTACATGCAGAAGTGATGGAAGTATGAGTAGTGGCCGTCCACTCCAAAAGGCCCATCAATAATACATTAAAATCCACATGCATATTCATTCATTTTAAAATAAAGAACAATTAACTGTCCTGAATCAAGTGAAAAAATTAACATATTTTTGAACCCAAATTACAGCCTAAGAAAAGGAACATTAATCAACATAATATGCAATCTACCAGCATATGAAAGCTATGAACTTAAATGTTATTTTGTAGTGATTAGTACCTGTGATCTGCATGTGACAGGTCCCTGATTTTAATCTTGTACGTGAAAAGTGCTAACCCATAAAGCACAAAAATTATTTTACTACAGTTTACATATTAGGTACATATCCACAAAAGCAAAAGTCTCACATCTCAAAAGACCATGATCTTATTCACTGCCATTAAAACCTTGAAGTTCAAAAATTCTGACTTCAGAGTTTAAAGTTTGCTCAGTCGTCGAAGTTAATGAGGGCCATGCATTAACACAGGCCACTACTGTCCCCTTGCACATCTTCTCACTTCATATTTGGCACAGTATCCATAAATAACAACAAAGAGGTAAAATGCAGTGCAGAGGTCTTATGTTTAATTGTGACAACTCACTGTCTAGTTCAAACTTCTGCTTTTAAAAAGCCCATATCATTAGCCAAGCTGCAAATAATATATTTTGTTTGAAAGTGTGACATTACACATTTTCAACTTGTATATTTATACAATGACAATGTATGTTAAACATGTATCCAATCAAGAAATTCAGCATATATTGCATTTTACAATCAATGGCCAGTTAGGTGAAATGTATTTCATGTAACATTTAATGAAACTGGCCTTTAGCTATGCAAAAGCTTAATTTGATGTCAGAACACAGGCAGCTATTATTAGACAACTGTCATGCTTAATGAAGTACACTTTTAGAAATTAATACCTGATTTTCTGCAATATTTCCTGCTTCTTATATTGCACACTAGCTGTATTATTAAGCTATCGAGTATGCATGTACACGATAGCATTATATTGTTTCTACAGGAAACTGGAGGTCTACTCTGATGGAAGAAATGATCCACCATCGATGAGGAACAGTAAAATGGAAGCCAAGGAAGACATAGTAATGGTTCAGCTGCACAAACCACCATCAGTTTATCATCAGTGATGTGAAGATGACTGCATATATTAAGGTTATTGAAAGACCTTTAAAAACCATATGTCTTATTTCCTGCAAAGATGTGTGTGTGTGTGTATGAGAGAGTGTGGGCACATGGGTGTATATGCATGATAATCTGATTGTTTTTTTGGATGTGACACCCAGGGGTGTAGCTGTGGGGGGGAGTTGTACAGCCACTCCAGGCATCAGAGCTGAAGAGATGGTAAACTGGGTGGCAAAATTAATATTTTAAACTAAAAAACTGAATTTTGAATTACTGAGCCAAATATAAGGAAACTGAATAAATAATTGTGATTTTTTAAAGAAGTTCATAATTTCTGTCAGGGGCAGCAATTTCCCCAAGTAACAGAAAACCTAGCCATGCCACTGGCAACACCGTTTAGTCAGGTACATATTTGCCTGTGCTTCAGAGAAACCAGCTACCTATCATCAACCCTGATGTAGGAGGCAGCAGGGTCCATTGAAATATCAATGAATATCTGCCAGACTACTTGGCATCATATCCCAGGTGACAGTAACCCCGGACATTGAAACCTAAACTCAAACGTGACTGTGTCTGAGCTTATATACTAGGGCACATGCCAAAATTTTCTTCTAAAAATGAATCTGAGATGTGGGTACTGGTTTGGAAAGTTCTCTGAAGTCAGAACACAAGACTGGAAGTAGCAGCTTACTTAAAGATTACAGTCTTCTGTGAAACCATGTTGTCTCACCCCAGAAGGCAGTGAGAACTTCACATCTCACACACTATCTCAATTGTCAACATAATTTCAGTAAGGCAGTGTGTGCAGTTTGGATTGTCTACACTTCACATTATAAACTTCCATTATGTATCTGAATGATGGCAAATTGAGACAATTATGGTTTAATCATGCAATGAGTATAAATTGAAGGAAATTTATGACTTCAAATTCAATGTACCTATCTCCATGCCTTGCCAACTTTGTGTTGTTGCTTAAAAACAAGAAATAAGCCATTCATTCTTTGGATTAGTCTTACTTGATAAGCTGAAAGTTGATAAGGTAGTCAAGATGTTCTTGCACTGGCCCATTATCATCTTCACAACAGACTACCACTGGTACTACCAATGAATCCAGGCCACACACTGCTGTCCTCTTTAAGATCTGTTTGACTACCACCCCCACCCAGGACAAGGCCCCCAAGTCATCTACTTTCTTCAAATTTTCCCACCAAAATCTTGTATGCAGTTCTCTTCCATGTGTGCTAAATGTCTCACCCATCTCAACCTTCATGATTTTTGACTGCTAAGCCCATTTGGATAATACAAGTCCTTATTATGCACTTTTCTGCAGTGCCTGTTACTTCCCCTTTAGGAAGTCCAAATGTTCTCCTCAGAACCTTCTTCTTGAATGCCCCCAGTCTATGGTCTTTCTTAAAGTGAATGACCAAGTTTCATGTCCATAAACCACGGGCAAAATTATAGTTACACATATTTACATACTTTTTACTTTTTGAGAGAGCAGCCAGTAAGAGGGAAGATTCTGAAAGGAACAGCCACAAGCATTTGCCAATTTAATATGCTTTAATAATTTATTCAATGATGGAATTTTAAATTGTGTTATTCCAAAATATTTGAACTGCACCACACAGTGACAATAGTTCTAACAACCTTCTGATTTACTGTAGGCTTAAAGACTGAAGAGCATTAAAAGAGTGTTTCAATGTCAGACAACAAATGCTACAGTGATAGAAAATAATTCTGGGGTTTGTTGCATTTATGTTCCTTGCTACGCACTGAGCCACATACTAGGTCACAGACATGAAGCCTCCAATTTAAAGACTGTGGATGTGACAATGTGCCGTCTGGTCAAGGCTATTACACAACACAGGGGATTATGGTAAATGAGTATGGAGCAATGATGGGGTGACATCAAGCCCAGTAAAAATGAAGCAGCTCATAGAAAAGCCAACTGGCGTGCCACTTTATCCACCACAAGTGTCATATGAAATCATCCAGGATTTAAACTGATAAATCAGTAATAAGAAACCATTACCAATGTGTCTTGCATGAGCAAGAAACTATTGCAAAATATGATAAACTATATTTTGGATCATTCTGCTCTTAGTACAGCAACATGTCAATAGTATTGCTGCTAGATTCAACTGCTGACAACTCACAAACTTGCTGAGGATTTGGAATTATTACATTAGACTGTTAAGATATTTTATTTCAAAGTGTATTATGATAAATTCCTTACTTTATATTGATATCTGAATGAAGAAACATGAAATAAAATTATATAACAATATGTTACTCATTAGATAAGACAATAAATCAATGTGCATGAGTACTGAATGATCAAACTGGTACATGATCAAGTGTTCACTATCTTATATTCATTATCTTATATATGATAAATCCACATGATAACTCGAATATGTGTTGTCTGTCCCATTCTTAGTCAACTGAACACATGAAAAACTCAAGCATTCAACCCATCAGGTCAGGCAAACAACAGGCATGCTCCATTTCCCATGCAACAAGTTCAACTGGTGATCAAGGAACATGTGTGACAAACTTGTATACTAGTGTGCAGTTATCCTCAGACTTATGCAATTCTGGCTTATGTGAATTACATGCCAACACAAATTCATGTGACTTTCTTAGTTCCTTTTCAGTGAATACTACAAAGATAATTCAATTATATGTCTAAGAAAATACAAATTTTGGATCTGTAAACGGCTAAATTAAATATATCAGTGAAGTGAATGACATATGTTTCATTGAAAATCAAAGACAGTAGAACCAATGGAGTAGCAAAAGTGGTGATTTGTGTAACCACCCTCAGGCCACAACTATCACACAAGTCACGGGATACATGCCCCATCATCTAAGGTGTACAAGACTTAATTAACAATGTGTAAATGCACTTCATTCAATTCATCAAATATAAAATGTATTCAACTATTAAAATAAAGACTAAAATGTTTGTATTACGTCAAGTTCACTTCTTAAGTAGAAACGAAGGCACCAGAACTACTGTCTTGTCACAACAGATCATATTAGTGCTGTGTGTTACACATTTAATGTCCAGATATTTGTACCTAGACTCCACCACATGATTCCTTGAAGAACATTAAAATAAGACTTAAAACTGATGCATAATTTTCATGGAAAATGTGATTACAGGCAGCCCACACAGTGTTGCAATAAAATAATAAAATTTTTATTGCTTATTTAGCCAGCATTAATTCCAGTCAATTTAAAAAGGACATCTTCATCTCTACATTCTGTGATGGAGACCATGGACACTAATATACATATCATGTTACCACATAACATTAATTAAAATCTACCAAGCTTACTACAAAATTCAATCATTTCTTGAATGATATTTTCATGTCCAAGTTAGTCACGAAAAAGCACATAGTAGGTGTACCCTGGCACAAATTTCCAAACACCCTGCATAAAATATTTGAACACTTGTATTATCAGTACTTGGTAAAGACAATAAAAGTTGTGCTTCACTGGTGGACATGTAGAACACATACCAAACAACCAGAATTAGTTTCTACATATGCACTTGGCACTGAAATAGCACAACAATACAGAATATGGCAAGTATAACAGCTCTAGCAAGAATGTCACCACAACAACGAATTCAAAGTGTAAACTTAAATAATATCACAATAAGGGATGAAAATTGAAAGAAAGAAACCTACCATACAAGGATGCAGAGTTTGAAAGCAAGTAAATTACATGTCACTCATTAATATGTGGACAGTTCCACTAGCAGGAATGTAGGTACTTAAATATTTAACTGACAAACTAACAGGTCAGTGACAACCTTAACTACACAAATCATTCATAAACAGCAAGGAAGTTATCTTATGTAGTTCAGTCTCCTGGGAAGCAAACAGTCAAGCAACTTCAGGCTTTGCACTAAACATTTACACTCAACATGTTAACAGACTTTCATAACTGTCTGTATCCTAAGCCACACAAATCTCTTCCACATCATCAACTCCAATCTCTAAGACTGTTTCTAACATTACCTTACATCTATACACTAGTCCCATAAGTGGTCTCCTTCCCTCATCAGATACACTATTTGAGAGAAATATACATACAGTATATATATATATATTGTTGAAACTAGAACATTAAGCAGAAACTGCTTAAGTATTCACACATGCTTCAAATTATACATGCAAGTTTGAAGGAATCTTTCCCACACTTTTGGACATAAAACATAACCCTCTTGTTTTTCATAGTCTAAATATCATGATAACTCATACAGATAGAAAAATCTGTAGTCATTGTGTCAAAGCAAGATGGCTCAGGACAGATGCATCCAGCTCCTTCAGTAATATCCACCAAACTGAATAGCAGACAGGTGATTGTGTGCTGATTACTACTATGTTAGAGCTGAAAAAATGCATATCAATGTCTTTGTGACTGTGAAGATTGTTCCATGGAAGACATGTGAAAAACAAACAGATCTACAGCTCAGCTGTGACCACTGCTTATAATATTACACGTATGTCAATGTTACATACATGGTTCATAGCAGTTGTACAGTTACAATGGGTCTGTAACAAAATTCCCATCTGGTGACATCTGTAGACTTGCCAAATTCTGTTGCACCTAATACACAACCATTTTACTATTTTGGTGCAAATAAAGTATACCTTCGCGTTAATAACTTGAAAAGATGTGTTTGAAAATTTCTAAAAGTATGTACTAATGTAATTCTTAAACTGCTGAGTGTAGTATTGCGTCACTGTATCAGTGAAGGGAAGGAAATAATTGCCTTTCTCTATTAAAAAATACAGAAAACCTGTACTTTTTTTTTTTTTTTTTTTTACGAAAATTACTACGTTCTGTTACATTCAATCAGCACAGCTAATCTTGTACAGGGCTACTGCAATGGCTTTCGCTGCCCACTATCCCCCTCGATGCGCATGCGTGCACCGCATGCGTGTCTGTGCGGTCGCGACCGCAGATCATCGCGACGAAGAGTGAACGCAACGTGAATATACCGTACCGTCTAATAAATGTAAGTATAGCGCCAATACTAACAGCTGACCTATGCGTGATTTCAGGCTTCCGCTGCGGTGTAGCTGAGATCTGTGCTGTTCTCGGTTGTTACGCAACGTGTAGCGGTTCCTACCGACGTTTCGGGACAACCGATTGGTGGCACCGGCAGATTGTCCCGAAACGTCGATATTTACCGCTATACGTTGCGTAAAAACCTAGAAGAGCGCAAATATCAACAGCTCACCTTGTGGCTTGTGTAACAAGCGAGAGAGAAAAAAAGTTGGAGTGAAAGATACGGCCAGTGAGCGAGAAGGTTGTCCCGTTTCCCACCGGAAATAATAAAGCGTTGAAATATTTTATTAGTTGCAAACCTGTTTTCGAATAGCAAAAGCAGGTCTTGTGGCTTTTCGACGTTTAGAAGGGAACTACCATCTTCATTTTCAAGGCTGAGTCCGTGAACTGACTCATAACTCCGAGTAACAAATTACCCAACCACGCGGCAAAAAAAAACCCAAAAGCCCCGATTCCTCAACAATCACGTGGTGAAAACCCCAGACCACTGTTTTTTGTATTGTTAAGAATGTACAGTATTTCTGTCTGATTAATTTATCTCCTAATTCTTCTGTTTTGTTGATGTGCAATTAATTTTCTACGAAAGAATCAAACGATAAAAGGTAACATAATATTTGGACGTAGAAGTTTCAGTGGAAAAGAAGTAATGAATACTCTTTTATGGAGTTATTGAACTAGTCAATCATTGGAGAGTGCATTTCTCAAAATGAATGAAATTGAATTTTTTGACCTCATGAATTGTAATAAATTTGATGCATGCAAACTTAAAGTCTAATTTTGCTGATCACCTTGTATGCAAACTGAGGGCGACTTCAACAGTGCTTTGCTGAAGAATTAATTAATGGTCCTTTATGGTTCATAAGATTTAAGAGGGAAATCCCTTACAAAGTTCTACAATTGTCACATGGCTGTGAATTGCCCACCAACATGGCCACCACATTGGAACAAACATACAAATTTCCAAATCTAATTTCCACTATCCTGACTACAACAGCCTCTGTTGAACAAAGTTTTTCCGCCCTCATGAGAATCAAGACCTACCTTCATTCCACTGATAGTCAAGACAGACATAGTCAACTCTCACTTCTGTCAACACAGAAAATCTCAGTTGCATAGCAAAAGAAAACCCCCAGTGTTCACAATGTGGTTATTCAAAATTTACAACAGTCAACAGAGGAGGGCAATTTCATTTCAAATGACCAAAAAAGATATTGGGTACAAACTTTAGATTTGATTTTTTTGCCTCACATTTACATTTCCATTTGTTGTTGTTGTTATTCTCTTGGACAATGCTGGACAATTAAATCTTGGTCTCTCTTGGTTTCTTGGGGGAGGGTGGGGAGGAGGGTTGAAAGCAGGCATTCTGTACCTTTCCACTCCATCCTATCACCAGATCAGGATTCACTTCTGCCATGAGGCTTTACAAAGGGTATATTGTCTACTACAAGAAATGGTTAAATGCATCACAATTTATATAATACATACACTCCACATAAAATAAATATACTATTTTCAAATAATGAAATACAATAAAATAAAACAGTAAAGTTATAATTATTTACTCAATACTAGAAATATGATGCCATGGCATACGAATGACATTCATGTCACTATCAGACTTACATGAGTTTCTCATTTTCGGACTTTTACTTCTCCAGAATCCAAGTGGCAGCTACAGCTCACTGCCAAACAAAAGGCATCACCACAGTGCACAGGCATCTCAGTCTATGGCCCAACACTTCTAAAGTAAAAAAATTTAGAAGGGAAAACAAAAGCCAATGGCACATTAACAAACTATTTCAGTACCAACAAATGCACAGTTCAACTATTCTGTATTCCACTCCTAATTAGCTCCTTCATGTTTCACTTAACTGCCATCATCATGGAGTTTACACCTATACTGCTAAAACTTCGAGTGATAAGACCATCTTCCACTGTTTATGCAAATCAAATGTATGGATTATAGTTAAAATTTACATGTGATGTTAATGCATCCTATTCAACCTAATTATCTCTCTCATTTCTTACATGATACACATCACAACTACTAGGTAATGTCCAATTAGCATTCGGGTTATTATTAAAATATCTGTACTGAGTCTATGCATGGACATGGGTGATTGTTGTGTTCAGTTTTACAGTGGACACCCTTAGCTATTGCTTTTTTGGACAAAATTAAAATAAATATAGCACACATAACAGTGACAATCAAAGATGTTTAATTTCATATACACAAGAGTGAAGTCTTCCCTGTTCTTTAATTAGGCACCACACTAACAAGGCATATGGAACATAGGAGGTACAGCTGTACATAATCTTAACCTCAGCCTCAGGTGGTGGTGGTCTGCTTTGTGATCTGACCACTTCATAACCAGGGAAAGAGCACCCAGTGTCCAGTACCCAGTGGACAAGAGCCTGGTTGGGACCCAGTGCCAGGCTAAAGGAATTCAGGCCCTAGATGACCCAGTTATCCAGCTTGTATTCTACTCATTATACTGAAAGAGTTGTCTCAAAATAAAGCTGGCACCCTGAACTGAAGCTATCAACAATACAATAATAAACACTCATTACTCAATATTAATTTTGGAACACATTAAAACTGAGGGAAAGCTGGCAGTACATAACAAATAATAAATTAATTAATTTTTCAAACCTAGCATCTAGTAGATGAAGATATGAAATACATATGGCAACAACCGCTTCCACAATTACATCAAAATTCACATTCTAGAACAAACAACAAATCCACGTTCATTTCTTCCAGTTCACATCATAATACTACCCAACAACATATTTTAAATTTACATATTAATTGTTGGAACATTTAAAAACAATATTCTTACAAGCTTTAATCCCTTCACAGCTTAGTATTTAAGTGGTACAAAAACCTTGTCAAATTGCGTATTTAAAAAAAATCATGGCAAGTCTTCCGAATGAATTGGGTGGTACTTCATCACAATAATTCTAAGGCACAGCCAAGAAATGGCACTGATGTAGGATTTATATTGCATATTGCCACAATGCCTAGCAGGTATGTAGGAGATTTTAAAACAGCATACAACAAATAACTGCACCATGACTTACCAAGACAGCCCACTAAAGGTGCAAATATTTGCATCCTGACTATGAAAGGATTACTGTATATCAGAATAGTCAATACAAACACAGGTGAGAACAAATCCCACACAAACAGCTTAAAGAACACTGTCTAGTAGCATCCCTTTAATCCAGCACTGATGGGAAAGGGGAGGTACCAGATTATCAAATATTCTGATTATCAAATAGTACCTATACTGACCTAATTTCTTAGAGGTAAGTTTTTCTTACTTTGTACCTAGCCATCAGAAAATGTGCATTTATCAGTTATTTTCATTTTATCACAAGGAGACTTAGCTTTTCTCAATTATCATAGCCCCAGTATAAGTTTATAGGTTTCCCTTCAGCAAGCATTGCTATAAACCACTTACTTATACAACACATTGTCCCACTGACAAAGTCAGGATTTCTGGAGTGCATCCAAAGTATAGGAATGCTGTTGCATATGTTATTTGAAGGCACAAGGACGTTAAGACACCTATAAAATACAGATATAATTTTTGGAATGCTGGTAGGGAACTAACCCACTGGCTTATGGAGATGATACTGATAATCATGAGTATTTTTCTGTTACAATAACTTGATACTTCACTTTCTCTAATTCAAGGGAGATAGAAATTATCTCATCTGCCAAATAACTGATCCTAGTATTTAATAAATGGATCTAAACCACCCATACAAAACATAACATTGGCTTTAAGACAGTAATCCCTCAGTCTACAAGTTAATTAATTCTTAACAACTGCTCTTGAGGTTAAAACTCATAAAACAACAATTAATTTCTAATTACTCCCTATGTTATACATTTTAATAGGTTCCACAAGTAAAAAAGTCTCTCTATTCATCTTAATATAATACAGAACAATAAAGAATGATCAAATGCAGTACTTGAATCACAGTCTTAGCCCACACACAAAAACCAACTACAACATTACATCTGCAAGAAAATGCATCAAAATAAGGAACCATTCTTATTATAAAGATAAATGTAACACAAAGTTTATTTTACATTAAAAAAAGTAAATTCTTTAATGTTAGGAGTGGTTGGCCACCAAGATCAGGACTGCCAAACAGCAGAACTCTGACACCCACACCATATCTAATGTCCAGCAGTGATTCGCAACACCAGTACATTTAGGCACCATTATACATAAATATGCCTTCAGGTTTCATTGATTGAAATTATTATGACTGAGGAAAGCAAATTTTACAGCAAATCTCCAAGAACATTGACATACGATGCAATGGTGCTGCTTCTGTGCAGACTGCTCGGGGATGCCATGACATTGTGCAATTTTGAGAAGATTAGGAATCAATAGCTACCAAAAACAGGAACCAGGAATAATCGGTTTGTGAGAAGAAGGAGATCATACAAGCAAAAACAGGTTCACAAATTGAAAAAAGGATATTAATTTGTGCATCTTACATAAGGAAAATCTTGCAAACAGGCCACTAATATACTGAGAGATTACTGTACACCTGAAGCCATGCCTAGAGATAAATAAATAAAATTGTATAGAAGTATGTATGTATGTATAAGTTTTGAAAATGACATTAAATGCATATTTTGGGTATTAATAAAATCCAGTGAACATCACACACTGTACTGTATGCTGAAATGTAGTGTATTCACTCTAACATTTTTGCTTACATGTACATATAAAGTTAAAACAAAAACCACATTTTCTTTTGGCACTGTCATCTAGCTGGATCAAAAAGATATATGATATCTTCAGGTACATGAAACAATTCCCACTACATGATTATAAACCTAGTCCTTAACATGTTCCAGGGTGCTGATAAGTCCTTAGCTTGACCAGGAAGGAAACAAGCTCAGAAGCACGTCAGGGACGCATGCGATTTCAACAACATTGAGATGCGAGCTGTCATTAAGTTGTTTTTCCTGCAAGGCAAGGTGCCGAAGGAAATTCAAACCCCTCTGACAGAAACATTAGCTTGTTTCCCTTCTGGTCAGGCCAAGGACTTATCAGCACCCCTGTAGTACTGCAGCAGAGCCCCCTCTTCTCTTGGCACCATGTTTCATTGTCCAAAAAAAGATACTCTCATGACAATTCTGTATCATTGTCACAAACTGTAAGAAACTAGCTCGCTCCAGCACCATGATCTATGTATGATGTACACCTGATAACAGAACCAAGCCAGCCAATGGCCACACAATAATTGCACCTGCCCACAGCAGTATAGTTTTATGACAATTTATTGAAGTTACTGTTTTTTAAAACCACCTCACATTGTGACAAAATGTCACAAGTGAATGAATGAATGAATATTTGGAAGACTTTTAATGACAATTCTTGAAAACATAATTGTGGTATTTTATGCACTCCACTACTAAAGCAAATGCTATGTTCTTTATTAATGAATACACAAATGTCAATTTCTGAAATGATTATCATATGGTCATAAATGCGCTACACTTTCATCTTTCTTGTAGTCTGGAATTTTGTGAATAAATATGCTATTGCTTTCTCACATACAGGAGTCAAGCAGCAAATTGAATGTATATCTACACACACACACACACACATTCCAACTACACAGTGTTCTGCTACTGGTGGTATATAATTGCAAGCAGTACCAGCATCTTTTTAAGGAAAGTAGGCTAAAAATGGGCCCAAGCATTTTTTTGTCAGAAAGAAACAAAATATTCTATGACACATGGAATTTTGAAGCCAGGATTTATAGCCTGAATAAACTTATGGCATAGGACTGAACTAAAAGGTCACACTGAAAATGCGACTGATGTTACTACATCAATTTATTTCCTAAAACTGTAACAGAACACTTGATATTTAAAATATGTACAAATGAAAATTATGCTAGAAATAGGTCCTCTGAGATTTCATACGCTTGCTTACTGAACACAACATCCGACAATTAAGCATCCAAACAGGAACCACTTTTAGTACATTATTCAAGCTGCCATTTTCTACTGTATCCTATATTAAGCAAAGGTTTTATATGGCTCTATAGAGCATTGTCACATTACAGCAAACAGACATCTAAGACTATTTTTAGAGAATTCTCACCTGTTTACCCTGTTAGAACCTGCCATGAAATGTCTATAAAAATCAATAAAACTCTTTACATACAGCTACATTAAAAACATACTATACCACATAACTATGTAAATAAAACACCAGAAGTCTTGAATTCACAGAGGTGATAGCATTAGAAATAATATTGAGGATCTTGGGAAGACTTTCTGTTACCAGTTAAAGTATTTGTATCTAAAAATAACTGTGACCAGAAGAAGTTCTCTTAATGTAGTGCTCCATTTCTCTACTTTACATGCTACTTATACTATGGAACAAAAACAATACTGTCCTTGATTACAGTAAAACATAAGAATGTAACTGGAATTAAACAAACTCTCAATTCATACAATTACTAGATGCCTGGACTTTGTCCTTTATCTCACATTCAACAAAATGCAATGCTAACTCAGCATGTTTCTTTGTGCTGTGCACATAACTGTGATTATTCAGTGTTATTTTCTAGTTCTTGTGTCAGTTTTATACTGCAATAATGAAAGTGTGTTGTTTATTACAGAATCATAGGCAAGTGATGCAAAAAAAGTTAAATGACTGTGTTCATATTTAAAAAAAGGGAGAAAAAGATAAGTGACTAAGGCAGGTAGATCTTAACACAAAGCGTATTTTGTGTTTATGCAAATGTCCATCTCCCACGCAGAAGAAAGTAATATAAAGCAGTATCTTCAGAAGCATGCGCATAAAAAACTAAAAGCAGTGCAGTAGTTAAACACACAATTATAAATTAATTTCTCCTTAACACTACATTCAGGTGAACAAGTCCACTTAATTGCAGCAGACATAATTTAAGTGTGACATACAGTGAAATGTAAAGTAAGTTATAACAGCATGAACTGTGGTAATAAATTAATGTTGCAATTTTCAAATTACTACCAAATAGGTACAAACATTTTGTGTAGATGAACAGCAGTGAAATGTGAGAACAGAGATATTACAGCCATGCAGCTAACAAAAAGTTTAGTCATTGTCATTATATACAATGAAGTACCATATTTACCTGAATGCAAGACAACTTTAATCTAAGATAACACCCCCAAAAACAAAACATGTCTGCCAAGGAAAAATGTATTTATCCAATCATACAACAAACTCCTCAAAAATAAAATGTTTGCTAAAGAATATTGTACAATTAATTTCATGCAATTAATACACAAAGCATGTAAGATTCTTTCTACCTTTACCAATCAGTGTCATTGTCTCCATCTTCACCGTCAGTGCCTTCATCCTTCTCAAACTTACTCGTAACATTCCCATATCTCTTCACTGTCATTCCATAACATAATCATCATCAGTCCTATCAACTGCCTTGGACTCTTCACAGTCACTTCTGGTGAGATGAGCTGCCATGCCATTACGATTCACATTGACTAAATGATACACATATTTCTTGGTTTAAAAACTGACTTGAACTCATGAGGATTCATAATTTTTTCCACAGATGGTGTTAGTGGTGTTGAGAATTTAAATACATGGGTTCTGGATTTTTGTGTAATGTCTGTGTTCTTAGAGTTCATGGTTGTTTTATGGTTTTCAATTTGCAGGTTGGTCCAGGTTATATTTTTTAGCCTTGTACTTAATTTTTAATTTCCATGTAGTAATTTTCCTGTTACTACCCTTGGACTAGATCTGTACTCAGGTACATGTCATAACAAGTAACCCAATATAAGGGGTCCAAGAGGTTACGTGATTTTTTGCTTGAAAACGGGAACATGATTGTTTAAAAAATCAGACGCTGGATAAAGTCCCAAATAAGGGGACTTGTCAGTTAACTTTAATTGTGCTGTGTTCTCTCTTTTGGATTTCCTGATCCTTCAAGAAGAGACCAATAGATTGTCCTGAAATGTCGGTAGGGAATTACAGCACTATGCTGTATAATATCTCACAACAGCGCAGATCTCATATGATGATTTGCGATGCAGGCCTTGGTTTGGCTCCGCATGGTCCGGTTCAGAGTGATCCAGTTTGGCGCAGTCTGGTTCGGCACTTCACATGCAAATTTAAGACAACCTCATATATGTAAGCGCAAAATTTAACAAAAAACCTTGTTTTGCATTTGAGTAAATACCATACTTTTTTTGTGACAACTGGTGCCAGTAATAAAAGTATCTGAAATATGTTCCCAACATGCTTTTACTAATTTGTGGCAGAAGTTCACAACATAAGTATACTAATTTTGGCAGAAATGACAGTAGATGTGAAACTGCTAGACTTTACAAAGTGCCAGAACAAACACTGTTGCTTCTATTTTCAAAAAAATCTCAAAAACAGTGAGTGTGCATAATTCATTTTTACCAGCCCCCTCTTGGATGGAGTTTCAAACAAATGATACAGCCTTGGATGTGTCAGGAAGTTGGGCTGCACCTGGCACAGAACACCGGTCCATTGACGAAGACACTGGCAATGGATATGGAAATAAACTGCAAAATCCCACTGCATGTGCTTTAGCAGAAAATCAAACAGCTACCACAGCAGCAGGAAACCCCAGGCAACAAATTAAGTGGGGAATAGAAATCAGCATGAGTGTCATGCACTACCATTTCAAAGTGACTAATTTTGAAAATGATATGACTTCATGTCACACAAAAATGTACGAACTGTTTAAAATTGAAAATCCAAATGTTGCAGTAATTGAGGAACATGTTGCAGATCAACATAAAACATTGTAGTTAGAGGACTATTAGCTAATGCTATAAAAGAAAAAATAAAAATGCAAGTAAGAGAAGAACGTAGAATAAACTAACTGCAGAGAATGCATAAGAAACCACAGTATGTGATGAAACAAAAAGTACAGCAACAGATCAAACAACTTCAGAAGGTGGTGATACTGAAACAAAACAGGACATCTATGCAGATATTTGTCGGTACCATGGACTAGGGAATGAGTTACAACTAGCTATAACCTTAAATCAAGGCACTGTTCCTACACAAAGACCACCTACACCAAAACAGAGAACCTCAACTAAGTTATCGACCATTGTAAAAAAAAAAAAAAAAAAAAAAAAAAAAAACAACCAATAAAAAAAAAAAAAAAAAAATTATAAAAA
>Ga0123355_10004702_pt1 | contig 19855 bp, 21 predicted proteins | sample TergutEmb28metaG_3_FD_89872 | JGI IMG/M metagenome (GOLD analysis project Ga0123355, IMG submission 89872) | Embiratermes neotenicus P1 segment gut microbial communities from Petit-Saut dam, French Guiana - Emb289 P1 | ecosystem: Host-associated > Arthropoda: Insects > Digestive system > Gut ...
TCATGATGGTATAACCTATTTCCGTCCGTCCTAGCTCGCGCCCACGGAAGCGGATGGTTACTTTTACTTTATCGCCGTCTTTAAGAAAGGCTATAGCCCTTCTAACTTTTACTTCAACATCGTGAGTATCGATATTTGGGGAAAGCCTCACTTCTTTTACGGAAATTGTACGTTGCTTTTTGCGGGCTTCCTTTTCCTTTTTGGACTGTTCAAACCTAAATTTACTGTAGTCCATAATCTTGCAGACCGGCGGCTTGGCTGTGGGCGATATCTTTACCAAATCCATACGCTTTTCATCGGCCATACGCTGGGCATCACGCCCAGGCACTATGCCTAGCTGGGTGCCGTCTGTGTCTATCAGGCGCACTTCTTTGTCCCTGATTTGATCGTTAATCATTAAGTCGGTAATGCTGATTCCCTCCTTCTATAATAAAAAGACCTGTCCGACTCAAAAAAAAATAAGCGGGCATAAGCCCACTCTATCATGCGTAACACGAAAATACTACCTGTGCCTGCCGATAACCCTGTAACGTTAGCCAAAGGGTGAGAAGTGGCGCTTCTGCTTCTTGGGCAGTATATCACTAGGGTTTCGCGGTGTCAAATAAAAAAGCGGCGAAGCCGCTTTTAACGAAAGATGACTGATAACGAACTGTTCCTATGTCAAGCGGAACTGCGAACGCTTCAACGCAGTTCCCTTCCGGGGTACCATTGTAAAAACGGCTTTTCCGCATTAAAACTGCTTCCATTTTACAGCAGTTTCCTAGTCAATAAAAAAATGGCTATATATCAGTCATAAATAAATCACAATAATGACTTGATAGCTCAACGCAAAACGGCCAACCTATGATATTATATGCCTACAACACAAGCAGATACCCCAACGGAGGTTATACTTTGAACGACATCATAATAATAGGCGGCGGCCCAGCCGGCGCATCGGCGGCACTGTACACCGCCCGTGCAGGCATGAGAACACTAATAATCCACAAAGGCGGCGGTGCTTTAGATAAAGCCGAAAAAGTAGACAACTTCTACGGCAACCCCGGCATAACCGGCCCGGCACTAATAGAAACCGGCCTAAACCACGCCACCGAAATGGGCGCAAAAATCGCCCATGGTGAAGTAGTAAAAATCCAGCGAGACATAACCAGCGGGCATTTCACAGTAGAAACAACAAATGAAACCTACACTGCCCAAGCACTACTACTAGCCACCGGCACAAGCCGCATAACACCGGCAATACCGGGCCTATCCACCTACGAGGGCAAAGGTGTAAGCCACTGTGCGATATGCGATGCCTTCTTTTATAGAGGAAAGGATGTAGCGGTACTGGGAAGCGGCCCATACGCAATAAGCGAAGCAAATGAGCTTCTACCACATGTAAAATCCCTAACCATCTTAACAAACGGCGCAGAGCCGCCAACACCGCTACCCCCGGAAGTAATAATTCGCAAAGAAAAAATTCGCGAATTAACAGGCGATACCCGCCTAAACGCAATAATCCTAGAGCCGGACGGCGAAACCGTACCCATAAATGGCCTATTCATAGCCCTAGGTGTCGCTGGCGCAACAGAACTAGCCCGCAAAGCAGGCGCACTTACAGAAAATAACGCCGTATTGATAGATGAAAACATGCAAACTATCGTACCCGGCCTATGGGCGGCAGGCGACTGCACCGGCGGCATGAAGCAAATCGCCAAAGCAGTATACGAAGGTGCCGTAGCCGGTACAAGCATAGTAAACTACCTAAGAGGAGCAAAAAATACAAATGAAAACTGAGAATAAAGCCGTTCCTGTTGAAAACCCGGTGATAGACGGGGCGGATTTGAAACGGAACGGCTACTATCGTGCGGCGGTCATTGGCCTAGGCTCTATCTCTCAAGTGCATATTAAAGCCCTGCAAGACCTAGGCATAGAAGTAACCGCCGTATGCGACATCAAACCCGAGCCAGCCACAGCGGTAGCCGGAAAACTAAACTGCGCCCACTATACATGTTACGAAACCATGTTAAAAGCCGGTGGTTTCGAGGTACTGCACAACTGCCTACCTCACTACCTACACGCCCCAATATCCATTGCCGCACTGGAAAAAGGCTTCCATGTAGTATGTGAAAAACCAATGGCCACCACCGTAGCTGACGCTAAAGCTATGATAGCCGCCGCCGATAAAACCGGCGCAAGGCTAGAAATAATATTCCAAAACCGCTATAACCCAGCCACGCAAGCAATAAAAAAAGCCCTATCTTCCGGCGAGCTAGGGCAGACAAAGGGCGGCTGGCTAAGAGTAACCTGGTACAGGGGCGAAGACTACTACGCCCAAAACGACTGGCGCGGCTACTGGGCCACCGAAGGTGGCGGTGCATTAATAAACCAATCCATCCATACCTTCGACCTAATGAACTATTTCCTAGGCGACCCAACAGGCGTAAGTGCATCTGTAGCCAACCGCGCGCACCCGTCTATAGAGGTGGAAGACGTGGCCGAAGGGCTAATATCTTATGGCGATGTAAAAATCTCCTTCTATATAAATACATTCCACCCCTACAACGCACCTGTGGCTCTAGAAATAGTATGCGAAAACGGCACCGCCGCCCTATGCGGAAAGATTGCCACAATCACATACAAAGATGGCCGCGAAGCCGCTACCCACATAAGCGATACCACCGAAAACGTGCATACCAAGGATTATTGGGGCTACTCCCATATAAGGCAAATCGCGGCATTTTACGATTCCCTTGCGGGCAAACCCACCCAAGGCGTATGCGGCGCGGAAGGACTTCGCACGCAAAAACTGGTAAACGGCATATACGATTCATCAAAGCTTTGCAAGCCTGTCATCTTGTAAATCGCTTTTGTCGGTAGTATCAAAACCGGATTCTGCCCAGAACCAAGAGTCTCTGTAGGGCGCGATGCCCACATCGCGCCCTACGAATGTAACATGATGCTTTCATGCTATTTACAATGGGCTTTTTATGCCACTAAAACAAATATAAGAGGCGAACATGAACCCAAAAGAGTTTAACGACAGCATAAAACGCGGAGAATTCAAACGCGTATACCTACTATACGGCGAGGAACGATACCTGGTAAACCACTATGCCGAAGTCCTTTCTGCCGCCTTGGGCGAACCAGATAATTTCGACAATACCGCCAATGCCGCAAGCATAATAATGGCGGCAGAAAACCTGCCCTTCCTGTCAGACATGCGCCTGGTTAGAGTCCGCGACTCAAAGCTATTCGCATCCGGCCGCAAAGCCGAATCTGAAACCATGACAACCTACCTACCAAAAATACCAGATACAACAGTACTGTTATTCACAGAGTCCGAAGTAGACCGCCGTGGCCGCCTATACAAAAAAGTTGCGGAGCTAGGCGGCGCATTAGACTGCGAAACCCCTACCCCCCAGGCCCTAACAACCTGGCTAGCAAGAATCTTCAAAGAAAAAGACAAAACAATAGACCCATCAGCCGCAAGCCTTCTAATCCGTTATACAGCCCACAACATGACAGCCCTAACCCAGGAAACAAGCAAATTAGCCGCTTACGCAGGCAAGCGGCCAACAATCACAACCCAGGACATAGAAGCCATATGCTCCCCTACCCTACAAACCCGCGTTTTCGATATGATAGCGGCAATGGCTGGCGGGCGTACAGCCAGCGCATTAGATATGTACCACAACATGCTACTAATGAAAGAACAACCCCTAATGATACTGGCAATGATAATCCGCCAGTTTCGCATACTACTAATGGTAAAGGCCGCCAGCGACAAACGTATGCCAAAACCTCAAATGGCCAAGGCACTTGGGCTAAGAAGCTTCGTAATAGACGAGGCCCTAAGCCAAAGCCGCCGCTTTACAATAGAAAAGCTGTTCAAAGCCCTAAGCGACTGCCAGAGTATTGATATCAAGGTCAAAACCGGGCTAATTAACGCCGAAATAGGGGTGGAACTGCTTATTACGCAGTATTAGCATTGCATACGCCACCCAAAATGCCGTACATCTTTGTTTTTAGGCGGAAGTGTTTACACTTGGTCTGGTATTTTTTACTACTACCGTCATGCCATAAGGTGTAGCATTGCTGTACTCCACAAACTCTACATAACCGGGCTGGCGGCATAAATCGGTTGAAATAAATGGTACGGTCATTGGGCTGTCTTGGGTTATGGTAAACTCCACCACTGCATATGCATAATCATTATCATCGTACCAGCTAAAGTGCCCGAACCAACCGGGCAGTATATACATATATCTACCCGGAGGAAGCTCTCCGAAAAGCCATGTGAAACCCTGCGTTAACCGCCTTATTTCCCCTGCATTAAGCGAAGACCCCAGCTCTCTATTGGTGGGTTACCCAATCCCGGACGGTATTGTACGGGAACCCACATGCCGTATTCATAGTCAAAGTAGGCCAAATCCCAATGTGCGCCAAAGTAAAAGTTTGCGTCTGTGCGGTTTTCCAGAATGAAGCGCATCTCTGTGAGGCTTACTTCCGGTGTGCCTACATGCACTACTCTGTCGTTAATGCCAGCGGTTACTCTTGTAATAAACGCCGCACGGGCATCTCGCATTTCTTGAGTAATAGCCGGGGAGATGAGTATGTGGTGATGGCATGAAGTTAGCAACAGTAGTGCCATTAAATATGTAAGTGTTAAAATGATTTTTCTAGCCATACTTCTCACCTTTCATATCATGCCAAAACACTACACGTAGGGGCGGCATCCTGCCGCCGGTGGGTAACGTATATCGCAACCTCGGGCGGCAGAATGCCGCCCCTACGAAACCGCGACATTCTTTTATTAATCCAATTCTGGTGGTAAGTACGCGGGGCAATCTACCGCTATTGTAAACTCTACCACCGCAAAAACACGGTCATTATCTGGGTCCCACCGGCCCAACCATCCATCACGTATAAACATATACCTGCCGGGCGGAAGCTCCCCAAACCGCCAATCCCAGTTTATCCTTTCATACTGGGTAGCACCGGCTTGCAGGCTCAATCCCTCGTCTGTCCAGGCAAGGCTACCGGCCCCTGGAAGCGGCTCTACAGGCACCCAATTGCCCAGCGCATAATCAAAATAAGCCAAATCCCAAGGCGAGCCATAATTAAATTCTTCGCCGGTACGGTTTTCAAATGTAAAGGCAATACTGGTTAGGCTAGCCATTACCTCGCCCACATGCACAATTAAATCACGAGGGGCCGCTACAGCCGTAGCAATATACGCCGTACGCCAATCCAGCATCTGCTGGGTTACAGCAGGTACAAGATTAACCTTTGCAGGGTTAATAGAGTGCTCCAGCAAAAAACCTATGAAAATCTCTCTCTGCTGGTTTGTATATGGGTCCAGCCACACTTCTATGCTGTTGCCGATGGTTCCCCAGCTAGACGCACCGGCTTCTCTCGCGCTTTCGAATACATCGAAAAGGATATCCATGGTGGCGGTTATATCTTGATATGAAAACTCTACCGTTTCAATTATCATACCAAGCTCCCGCATTTCCGCTATGGCAATGGCAGATGCAGAATGCGCGAACGCGGCTTCCAATACATTTACAACCAAAATGCCATCGTTGTTAAACAGTATCCCGCCAAAATAGCTTTCTAAAATAACCTCACCGGACGGGCCAATGGGCTGATTGTTGTATATTCTGTCTGTATACGTCATATAGCGGGATTGATTTAGCACGCTTTCGAAGCTAATACCTGCCTCTAACAGAGACTCCAAAGTCTCGTCTGTATAACCCATTTCCGCAAGCTGTTCACGGGCGGTTAATTCGCTTGTTATGTGGGCAATAGACGGCTGTTCTTCGTGAAAAATAGTGACAGTGGAATGGTTATTGCATGATGTAAGCAATATACAGGCCACTATGGACATAAGTAATGTAATAATTTTTCTTTGCATGTTTACCCCTCCTATAAACATAAACGCGGCATTCATGCACTTTGTTCCCGGTAAAAAGCTTCATATAAAAAAATGCTTGCGTTGCTTTCTAGCCCTAGGATACATTGTGGCCTACCCTTTCCTTAGCGTGGTAGCTCCTTCCTATATCCAATATGATGTATCCCCATAACCCCAAAAGAGTTCTCAAAAACCGTAAAACACTTATAACCTAAACCTTCATAAAAACGGGCATTAGCCTCCCCCGCAGTCCAGGTATAAACATGCTTAATGCCAACATCCTTAACATGATTCTCTAATTGAAGCAACAGTTTCGAGCCAAGCCCATGCCGCCGATATTCCGCTTTTATCCACAAATCCGTTAACATGAACCAATCATAATTTGTATACCCAGAAGCATATCCGATTACTTCGTTGTTATCTTCAATTACACGGCTATACTTTGTTTGGTTCCTATCCAAAAAAATATTTTGCCGCTCCTGCTTCATAAGTTCATTGATATGTGTAAGCTCGTCTTGCGTTATTTCTCTATCAACAATGTTTATGTGCTGGCCAACATTATTAAGTACAACCTCATTCGGTTTTAGCAAAATATCCTTTCTGTAACCCACATGGTGAATCCCTTCAATATTAAAGAAATTTTCGATTATCGTATAAGCACCGTATCCCATTTTTGCATAAAAATGCTCATTGCCGCATCCAATCGTCCATGTGAAGTCATTTTCATTATCGGGATGCATATTCATCATCCACGTATGAATGTGCTCTATGCCCACTGTCTTAACTTTTTCTTCAAACATCGAAAGCAGTTTTGCACCCAGCCCTTTTCGCCTGTACCCTGCCTTCACCCACATATTCGTCAAAACCAGCCATTTATGACTGGCAAGCCCAGATACAAACCCTACTACCTCCCCATTTTCCTCAGCAACATAGCTATAGCGCATGCGCTCGACTTGCGGTATGCCCATTTCGATATCGATTTTCGCAAAATCATCATAGATATGCTTGAGTTCTTCTTTTGTTACATCTCTATCTGTGATTTTCATTTTAATCCCCTATTCGCAATATGTTTAACTCTTCGCAAGTACCAGGCACTCCTTAATCAAACCAGCTTTACCATCAATATAAGCATCAATGTCATTTCCATGTTCTTTTGCCAGGGATATCTTTAGAGTGCCGTATTTTTCGGCCATATCGGGATTTACACGCAAATAATCCCGCAATTTCAAATGTTGCTTAAACTCCACACTATCTGACGGGCATACATACATATGATACGCCATAAAATCTTCAGTAGTTTCACGTTTAAATACCTCGCGGCCTATTATGCCGTAGTCACCCTCATGCCTATATCCTAGCGCCCTCAACCGCTTTTTTATCTCTGGGAACACTTCCATGGTTGCTATTTCAATGTCAAAGTCAATAATAGGCTTGGCTGAAAGCCCCGGTACACTTGTGCTTCCTACATGATGTATATCTACAATTAAGTCGCCTATATGTGGTAGTAGGTATTTTTTTATTTTTTCGAAAGCAACCGGCCATGCCGCATTATACGGCTCAACAACAATAGGGTTTTTCTTTTTGCCGCGCATATAAATAGATGTATACGCCAGCTTACCGCCAACCCGTTCAGATTTCATAAGGTGGATTTTATTAGCCGTTTCGCCAAACGGGGCTATTTCCCAGGGCTTTAAATCGGTTAATATCCTGCGCGCTAGAGTTATATGCGGGCTAAACTTGCGCTTTTCGGGTTTAAAACCGCTTGCCGATAAGCTTTGTGATAGTTTTTGATGCAAAACTTGCAAGGGTTTATTTTCGCGAATACCGGCCCACCATGTATCGCCGCCATTTCCCTTAAAATAGCCGACATGGTCTATCGTTATATCAAATGGCTCGAAATACGCCGCGTCCATTGCCAATTTTATTGCGGCTACCTGGTTTAAATCGCATTCGCCTAAAAATGATAGGGTCAAGTGCAAATTCTCGGGAATAGTAAAACTACCGCGCTTAGAGTGTGCGCGAAGCATATCTTGCAAAGCGGTTAGCCTGCTTCTGGTTTCGCCATTAAGATATATGGCTATAAATAGGCGCAAAGCTGAATTAGTCATTGTTCTCATATCCTTTCATTAATTAGGCTACTGCAAAAATGAGAATGCAATCAAATACCAACTAACCATAACATACCATAAATTATTGCCGTACATATTTACCAATAAAAGGTTGTGAAATTCTTATGCAAATCTATTGACTTGATGAGTCAACGCATATATAATTGACCCATCAAGTCAGTCAAGGCATTTTCAACAAGTCAAGCATAGTTTCAGTTTTATTACAACCGGCAAAGATTTATCCCAGCCGCAACCGCTGGCAAGCCACTTATTCGGTTTTGATACCGTGGACAAAAGCGGTTTTATAGTAAGGAGAGTGATTTAATGAGTGCAGAAGAAAACCAAAAGTTCATGTCATTAGAAGAAGATAAGCGCGAGCGCATCCTAAACGCCGCCATGACAGAATTCCTAGCAGGCTACAAAAAAGCCACAACCGACAACATAGTACGCGAGGCAGGTATATCAAAAGGGCTATTATTCCACTACTTTGGCACAAAAGAAAACCTTTATAACTTCCTAGTAGACTATGCAGTAAACACAGTTCAAACAGAGTATATAGACCTAATAAACACCCACCAGCCAGACATACTAGACAGCATTTGGCAACTAAGCCTACTAAAGCAAGACCTGTCTAAACGCTTCCCCACGATATTCGAATTTCTAACCCGCGTATACGTAGACGACAAGGATTGCCCAGCAAAAGAGCACTTAGTAAGGTTTCACAGTATACAAGCAAAAGTAATGCAAGACGTATACAACCACTGCGACAAAAGCCTGTTTAGAGACGACATAGCCCCGGAAAGGGCCATAGAAATCATAACATGGGCGGTGGCGGGATACTCGCAAAGCAAGGTGAGCCAGGCCAGTGGCGACACAGGCAGCATAGGCACGGTAATAAAAAACTACGACGCATTCCTAGAAGAATTTAAAGGCTATTTAGAAATTTTAAGAAAATGTTTCTATAAATAAGGAGGAAAATCACATGAGTTTAAGCGTAGAAATCAAAAACTTGAACAAGTATTTCGGCAACTTCCAGGCACTAAAAAACATTAACCTAGAAATCAAAGAAGGCGAAGTTTTCGCCTATATCGGCCCAAACGGTGCCGGCAAGTCTACCACCATAAGGGTGCTACTGGGGATACTGCAAGCCTCCTCTGGCCAGGTAAAGGTATTTGGCCAAGACGCGTGGAAAGACGCAGTAGAAGTTCATAAACGCATAGCCTACGTACCCGGCGATGTTAACCTATGGCCAAACCTTACCGGTGGCGAAGTTATAGACCTTTTTGTAAAGCTACGCGGCTCCCACGACGTGGCATTACGCGAGCGTTTAATCCGCGATTTTAACCTGGACCCAACCAAGAAATGCCGCACATATTCAAAAGGCAACCGCCAAAAAGTAGCGTTAGTAGCGGCCTTCGCCTCCAACGCAGACCTATACATCCTAGACGAGCCAACAAGCGGCCTAGACCCGCTAATGGAGCAAGTTTTCCAAGAGTGCGTACTAGAGCAAAAGAATAAAGGCAAGGGCGTATTCCTATCCAGCCACATAATGTCTGAAGTGGAAAGACTATGCGACCGCGTAGGTATTATACGCGAGGGGCAACTGGTAGAGGTAGGCACACTAGATGACTTGCGCCACCTAACCAGCTACACCATGACCGTAGCAACAGAAAGAACAATAGAAGGTCTAGAGCAACTAGACGGCGTTTACGACATTACCAGCGACGCAGGCAACATAAAATTCCAAGTTAACACAGATAAAATGGGCGCGGTAATAAGCCACTTGCAACCCTTCGGGATTAAGAAGCTAGAAAGCGCACCACCATCATTAGAAGAGCTATTCATGCGCCACTACGGGGCAACAAGCTAGGGAGGGTTGCATAATGACTGGATATTTTGATAATTCATTACAGCTAACCCGCTTTATGCTTAGGCGGGAGCGCATTACCTCCACTGTGTGGATTGTGATGCTTATATTAGTGGTTGTTGGGCTAGTGCCAGGTATGTACGCTATGCTTGACGCAACCGCCCGTAGCGAAATGCTGGGCGTTTTAGCAAACCCGGCAATGGTAGCCATGGCAGGCCCAGCCTATGCCGAGGTGCATGGTACTTTTGGCGCATTCTATACTAACCTAATGTACATTTTTACCGCGATTACAGTGGCCATTATGAATATCTTTCTAATAGTACGCCACACCCGCGCAGACGAAGAAAAAGGCCGCTATGAGGTGCTTCGTTCGCTTCCAATGGGAAGGCTTGCAAGCATTAACGCCGCTATGATTACTGCGGTTATTGTTAACACAGCACTTGCGGTATTTATGGGAATATTTATGTACCTAGGCGGGCTCACAGGCTATACAGACATGTGCTTTGCAGGCTCTATGCTATGGGGTGTAGGGCTGGCCGCTACAGGGCTTGTTTTCGCGGCACTTACAGCACTGTTTTGTCAACTTTCTGCAATAACCCGTAATGTTACGGCTTACTCTTTTGTTGCGCTAATATTATTATACCTACTAAGGGTTCCCGGGGATATGATTTCATCTTTGGAGTGGTCTGCACTTATTAGCCCCCTGGGGCTTGTAATGCGCACGCAGGTATACGGTTATAATAATTGGTGGCCCATATGGATAATGTTACTTTCCGCTGTGGTGGTATCGGCAGGCGCGTATAAGCTTAACGCCACACGCGACATAGACCAGGGGCTAATACCTTCAAGGCCCGGCAAAGCGTATGGCGGAAGATTATTATCATCCGCACCAGGGCTTTCGTTTAGGCTACAGCGTTTTCTTATAATAATGCTGGTTGTGGGCATGTTTTTACTGGGCGCAAGCTATGGCTTGATGCTTGGTGAAATAGAGTCCTTTGTAGCCAGTAACGAAATGTACCAGACTATGATACTCTCCCCTGCCGGGATAGACATTAGCGTACTGTACGGCATACCCGTTGAGGATGCCATTGCATTAATGAACGAAATGCTAAGCGCTATGGGCTTTACCGTAGCAGAAATGTTTGCCGGTTTTATAGGCGGTATGATGGCACTTATGGGCTTGGCGGCACTTATTGTGATTGTGCTAAAGGCCAAGTCCGAAGAAAAAGATATCCGTACAGAGCTGGTACTGGCCGCTTCTGTTAAACGCACTACCTACCTGCTTGGTTTTGTGGTTTTGGCCTTTGTATCGGCGGTGCTTTTGCAGGCGGCTATGGGGCTTGGGCTTTACAGCATGGCCCTTAGCGCCCTTGTTAACCCTGGCGATATGTCTTTTGGGTTTGTAATGCAGTCGTCGCTTGTGTATGTTCCTGCACTGTGGATTTTCATTGGCATTACAACGCTTTTGGTGGGCCTGTGGCCTAAAGGTACGGGCATTGTATGGGGCTACTTTGGCTATGCGTTCTTTATGGACTTGATTGGTAGCTTTGGGCTTTTCCCAGAGTGGATGACATACACAACGCCATTTGGGTTTATACCACAGCTTCCTATGGATGATATAAATTTTATTACTATGGGTATCATGACTGCGGTTGCGGTAGGGCTTACGGCTCTTGGGGTTTTCTTCTATAATAGGCGTGATATTAATGCTGTAACGCACTAACGAAAGGAGTTTCAAATGACCTGCATAATCACATGCACCTTCGATAACGAGTCACAAAGGTGGACAGCGGCATCCGAAGATAAATATGGGCTAGTATTGGAATCAAACTCCCTAGAAGCATTGATGGAGCGCGTAAAAATAGCAATGCCGGATATGTTGGAGTTTACCTGTAACTATACCGGCCCTGTAAATCTACATTTTAAAGCTGAACGCATAACCCAGCTAGATGCGCTTGAAGTAGCAGTATAATGGCAGATTACACAAAAGAGGTGCGGAAAATTCTGTCGGATAACGGGTTTCGTGTAGTACGGAAGGGTAAAGGCGACCATGTCATATGGTATAATGAAGCCACCAAGAAAACTGCTTCAGTTGATGGCGAGATAAAAAGTAGGCACTCGGCAAACGAGGTGCTAAAGAAAGCTGGACTGGGGAAGCATTTCTAATAAATTTCTCTTGGAGGCCAAAATGAACCAAACCCAAAGAACCGAAACACTCCTACTACACGCAGGATACGACCCAAAATCTGCCCATGGCGCATGTGCGGTACCCATCTACCAAACCGCCGCGTATAACTTCCACGATGCAGAACACGCGGCGGGCCTATTCGCCCTAAAGGAAACGGGCAATATCTACACCCGTATCATGAACCCTACAACAGATATCTTTGAAAAAAGAGTAGCGGCCCTTGAAGGCGGCGTGGGCGCGTTGGCATTCGCATCCGGCCACGCGGCCATTGTGGGGGTAGTGCTAAACCTTGCAAGAAGCGGCGATGAAATAGTAAGTTCGCCACGGCTGTATGGCGGCACGTTTAACATGTTCACAAACTCCCTGCCAAACATGGGCATCACTGTTAACTTCGCCAAAGACAACACCGCCGAAAGCTACGCACAAGCCATCACACCCAAAACCAAAGCACTTTTTGCGGAAACTATAGGCAACCCAAAAATGGACGTAACCGATTTAGAAGCCCTGGCAGAGGTAGCCCATAAAAACGGCATCCCGCTGGTAATAGACGCAACATTTACACCATACATCAACCGCTCGATAGATTTTGGCGCGGACATTGTAATACATTCTGCCACAAAGTTTATATGTGGCCATGGCACCGGCATGGGCGGCGTAGTTGTAGACGCTGGTAAGTTTGATTACACCGGCGGGAAGTTCCCGCTACTGTCTGAGCCTGACGCAAGCTATAACGGCGTTAGATATACAGACCTTGGCCCTGCCGCGTTTATAACCAGGCTAAGGACGCAAATAATGCGCGACTTAGGTGCTTGCCCTTCGCCATTTAACAGCTTCTTATTTATCCAGGGGCTAGAAACACTGCATTTGCGCATGGAGCGGCATAGCCAAAACGCCCTTGCGGTGGCTAAGTTTTTGGAGGCGCATAGCAACGTAGCCTGGGTAAGCTATCCCGGCCTTGAAAGCCATCCAGATTATGCCCTAACGCAAAAATACCTGCCAAAAGGTGCAGGCTCTATGCTTACCTTCGGCGTAAAAGGCGGGCTTACGGCAGGGCGCAAGTTTATCAACGCCCTTAAGCTGGTATCACTTGTGGCTAACCTTGGGGATGTTAAATCCCTGGTTATCCACCCGGCCAGCACCTCACATTCACAGCTAACACCCGCACAAATGGAAGCCACCGGTACAACCGCAGACTTGATACGGCTTTCTATTGGGGTCGAGGCTGTGGAGGATATTATTTCAGATTTAAGTAACGCGCTTACTGCGGCGCAATAATATTATTTGTTGACATAAAAATACCCCAAAGCATGTTGGTTGTTTTGGGGTACGTACATATATGAATTTCCTTTGCTACCGTGTTATTTATGCTTATGTTTCAAAATATCTATACATTCTTTTGCCCAATTTGCATCCTCTGTTTTGGGGTATTGGGGATTAAAGTAATTTTGCAAAAAGTGACTTGCTGTTGTTGGGAATATGGCATAATCCCATGCCCCGTCATCCGAAAATATATATCCATTCACAAGTTCGGCAAAGGCTACTGCTATAAGCCCGTATGCCAAACTGATTATTGCCGGTTGCCCAGCTGAGCGACGAAATGTCCAGTAAAATCCCGTTTCAAGGCATTTCATCATTTGAGCTTGAATTATAGTTGCACGCTCATTTAATGTAAACTCATCCTTCCAAGCCTCTATACAAAGTAAATCGTTGGACTTATTAATATAAGCATCACAACCGCCGGGCAGATTATTTATAGTAAACCATGCGTACTCACAATCTATTGACCACATAGCTGGGCTTGTTTTATCATATGGAATCAAGCTATGTGTTTTAATGTTTCTTACGCTAACATCAATTAAATAGTTGCCGTTAACACCATGCATTTTCAATTTGTCTGACAGATATTTATTGCCGAGAACTAACACATCATTAAAAGATGGAACATTTTTTGTTGGAGTAAACACTTCAAAAGTGGTACTCATGATTCTCACCTCCGAAAATATAAGTCCATAACGCTATCCTACTCACAAAATAATAAAACCTCACCACCAATAATCTACGCAATAATCCAGTCGGTTAAGGGAGCAGAGGTGTATCTATCTCTTTTTTAAGCAACCGTATCAGCAACTCCGTTTCACTTTTATCCGGTGCATGAAATACAAATGAACCTCCACGGCATTTTGCGTACGACTTACCATATAAATCAAATTTGAACGCTCCTGCACAGCTTGGGTTACATCCGCTGCCGCCACACCCCCAGCCGCCGCCGGTTATTTCATTTATTATTTTCGCAGGGAAATCGTCTAGCATTTCTGTGTATTTGCCCAGATTAGCAAGGTTTAGCTTAACATCGTGGTTATCCAGGGTAAGCTTTATTGACATTATTACCCTTTTTGTACTTTTTAACGTGAATGTAGGTGTCCAGTAGTGTCCAAAACCGCCTTTAATGTTGCATTTGGCTAGCGGCTCTACAATTCCACAAAGCGTCTGCACTACATCCCGGCTTTCTTTTGTTAGCCTTGGCATGATGTATTCCATTGTAATCGCAGGCTCGGTGGCGGGATAATTAATCAGCACCCTATGGTCTAGTAGTTCGAAATAAACATTGCATTGCTTATGAGGCTTATTTTTAGTAAACATGCTTATTGCATCTGTCATGGATTTAAGTGCGGTAAAAATATAATGGTTGTCTGGGTACTCTATGGTTATTTTTTCACTTGCTTCAATTTTCTTTCCAAGCCCGGTGATTATAAACCCTAATTGCTCTAATATTTGAAAATACGTCTCGGGCTTTGTTACCTTTGCTTCTTTTAGGGCCGTGGCTAGTGCCATCCCATTAGCTTCGATGGAGTCATTGTTTAAGCCTCCCACCTGCGATAGCGTGAACAAGAAATTCATGTTTTTTTCAAGCCCTTTGCCATCGTCATCATTTTTCATTGCATACGAATGTGGCTCGTTTATCATTCCTGTATATATTGATATAAATATCTTTGATAGCTCGCATATACCAGAAGTAAACTCCTCCAGGGTTAACCCATATAGGTAGCTATTATGGACTGTCATGTTTTCGAAGTTCTTTTCTGTTCCTCTTAGGTTTTTGTTTGCACGTGTCATTTCTATTCTCCTTTTTTGTAATAGATTTTATTGTGGCCTATGCGTATGACCTAACCCATATTAACAGCTTTACAAAAGCAAGCGGAACCCCAATTACAACATATGTAGCTACCAATAGCCGCGCAATATATACAACTGGGTGCACCCATGTCCTTAATGGAAAGAAAAAACCGGCCAACACATTTATAGCAGGCGAATCATATACATACCGCAAAAAACCGGCCTCACTATCTCTTTCCGCACCACCGCCATGCCATATATTAACCTCCACATTATTGTCGTTGGTTAGCACACGTATGCCCTGTACACTTTCGGCGTAAAAACAGCCTGGCCTTGCATCTATAGCCGCTATCAACTGTGTACGGGTTTCAAGTAGCTGGGCAAACGAAAATTCTACAAACCTGTAGCTACCATTATCAGCGAAAAAGTGAGTAAAAGCGTCATGTGCTTGGGCTTCCTCTAGCATATTTTCTACAACAAGAACGGTAAGAACAGCAGGATGCACTCCGTTGTCTACAACTATACCGCCATAAAACCCTTGGTAAACAACAGCGCCGCTTGCGTCACGGTCAAGCCTATCGTACATTAATTGAACCTGCTTTAGTGTCTGATGGTATAATTCTGTGTCTTTCCTGGCATCAAAAGGTAGTGCCACCATAAACGTCCACAAATCCATTGCGGTCATAGTTTCTAAACGATGGTCGTGATTAGGGAATCTCAAGTGACGCGGTGTGTGGGTTGGCTGTATAAAAATGATGACAATAGCCGCAACCAATAATACTGCTAAAATAATAGAAATGCCTTGCTTTATGTAATGGTTCATTCTGCACCTCCTATGGAGAACTGCTAAACTGATATGCCAACAATATCACTATGGATACCCTCTGGTCAATTGTTTTAATGCTGTTTTACAATGATGTTGTAAACATGTTCACAAATAAGTATAATTATGGGCACATATCTTGGGAGGTTAAATTATGAAGCTATCACTAATTTTTTATCCGCAGGTTACAGGTGGATACACCGTAATATGCCCCGAAATCTCCAGAGCTTCAAATGGTGACACCTATGAAGAAGCTCAAAGTAATATTAAAGACTTAATACATGACTTTTTCGAGAACGACAGCGTAGCTGGTATAGAGGACTATATTGAGGCATATAACACCGGGAATAAGATCATAACAGAAATTGAGGTATAGGTATGGGGCTAGCCATAAAGCCAAAGACTCTGATTAAATTTTTAGAGGATAATGGATGGCGGTTTATTAGAGCCAGGGGCACAAGCCATCACATATATGGAAAGGAAGGTAAAACTGCTTCTATACCTGTGCATAAGGATAAGGATGTACCAATTGGAACCTTGCTTAGCGTGCTAAGTGCAACCGAAACTACTAAAAAACTACTAGAAGAATGGCTAGGAAGATGATTCATATAAAAAACCGAATCCTCCCGGTAGTGTATCCGGTGGGATTCGGTTTTTTAATACATTGCACGTTTAATTTCTAAGGCTATGGTCATGCCAGCAATTTCTCACAACTATACATAAGCGGATATAACCCAAACTGCGTTTTATTAGAAAACGCAGACACAACACTCTTGGTAGCATGATAATAAGCCGAGCAAAACCCAACGCCGGTATCAAAACCAACAACAAAGTTAAATGTCTTATCGCCACCTTTAAATACATACACCCCAAGGCCATAGCTCTCGATACAGTCGTTATCTTCTTCAATGGTCACATGCGGTTTTAGGAAATCTGCGGTCATGGCTTTTGATAACAGCTTGCCGTCAAATATTGCCCGCCACAATATATCCAAATCAGCGGCGCAGGTATAAATCCCACCGTCAGAGCCGCCTATTATTGGCAGTGTATCGGTATTTACGACCCACTCATCTGTGTCCTCGTCTTGCACATAGCCGGTGGCGGCATTCGCGGGGAGTGAATCCCAGCGGTAAAACCCGGTTGAGGCAAGCCCGCAGGGTTTAATTATTTCATCTTGCACAAACTGCTGGTACGAGACACCACTAACAGCCTCCACAACCAAGCCAAGCAATATATAGCCGGAGTTTGAATAGCAAAACCGTTCACCCGGTTCAAACTTGGGTTCTAGGGGTGTTATCATTTGCAGATAGTACTCCAACCGTTGCCATAGGTGGGTTGGATATTTTGTACATAGGGCCTTGTGTCGTTCGTCAAAGTCGTCGGCTTCCTCGTCAACATAGTCACCTACGCCGGATGTGTGGGTTAGCAGTTGATATACAGTCACTCGCTTATCTATCTGGCCCAAATCATACTGCAATATATCGCATAGCTTACTGTCTAAGGACAGTTTACCGCTGTCTATTAACTTGCAAATTGCAAGCCCTGTAAACAGCTTTGTTCCGCTGGCTATGCCAAAAGCAGTTTCTACTGTATTGGGCGAATTCTCAGCTCTATTTCTTTGCCCAAAAGCTTGCTGGTGTATAACACCCGTGCTTCCCGTTACTGATAAAACTCCAGAGAAATCCTCGGTATATTCATCTAGCCACGACTTGAAAATTTCCTGTACAGCTTCTTTCATAAATAATCATCCCTTCGGTGACAGCAGAGGCATCCGCTGTTTTGTAGATTCGGAAACTGGTTTGGCATCCATCGTTAAAAGTGGCAAAGCCACTTTTTTATTAACACATTTACTATAGACAAAATGCCTCTACTAATCAATATAAAAGATATTTTATAAAAGAAGTTATTGCAACGACATCAAATCCCATACATACTCCACAAACAGCGCGGCGGGGTTAAAAATCCTTACTAATTCCTCCAGTGCCTCACGCTCTACGGGGGTAAACCAGTGCGTGCCAGTAAACTCATCTGGGATACCGCCATGCCATGTGCCGTGTGCTAAATCCCAGGTATGTTGCCTGCCGCCTATACTACCGTTAACGAACCACAACTCCACAGTTGCGTTTCGCCATTGCTCTTGATGCTGTATTACAGCTTCATGCAGGGCGCGGAAGTATTCTCCGGGGCGGCCTTGGAAATGAACTACACCGTACTCGCCCATATCCAGTACAGTATGCGGGTCATCACTTGGGTCAAGGAAATGTAGGCCCATAATCGGTAGCGTTATACCAAGCCCCACCTGCACGCCCTGGCTATCTTCGTACATGGCGAAAATTGAAAACACCACGGGGCTACGGGTAAATACTTCGCCTACCGGGGCCGGTCTACCTTCGTTGTAAAGCATAAACCCATGGCCAAAGGATGTCATTGGACTGTTGGATATAAACATCACATTCTCTGTCTGGTCGAATACGGATATCTCCCGCAGGTAAAAATCTCCCACAGTTTCTGGCAAATCGTAGCCAGGGTGGCGGGGCGTGCTTGTTAATGTATCTCCATCCCAGTGCCAATCATAACCGGGGAAGTACCGGTGAAGTTCTTCACGGGTTGCAAACATGCGGTTGCCTGTAATTAGGGCGTAATGCCCGCAGGCCGTGCGGAATTGATATGATTCGTTAACAGCTAGTTCACCTATTTCGCCTATAACCTCATCCCAAAGCCCGGCAACATCATGACGCTGGACTCTTAATGGGCTCCACCACATATCTTCGTCCATTCCATGGACTATTGCAAATATATCCGGCGGTAATGCCCAATGGCCGGTTGGTGGCTCTGGCGGCTCTATTATATTGCGGCGGGTCATGGGCTGAAGGTAATCCCTGTGCACTGCCGGTACATAGTAGCGGATAAAGCTTCTGTGTTCGCTTGCCATCTCTACTAGGCTATCCCTATGCGAAAGGGGCATATCAACTTCTATAAGGAAGCGATAAAAGGGCATTACAAGTTCTACATCGCTAAAGGATGGCGAGTAGTAAACCAGCTCTACAGATGCTTCTGATGCGCGTGCGCCCCCTGGCCATTGTGCATCTGGGAAGCTGGAAATAAAATATCCATCAAGTAGCATCTGGCGGGCTTCATCCGCAGTGATTATTGGGAAATTGCCTAGCTGTAGAGTCTCGAAATGCTCGTGAGGGAATAGGCCCATTTCTATCCTCTCTGGTACGTTGGGGTTGAAAGTTAAGATTTCTACCCATTTAAAGTTAAATGAAAGTATTGCGTCTTCCGGGCTACCGCCGGAGTCGAAGAAGCGTTGACGATGGTAGCTCATTGGGCCACCCACATCCAGCAAACCTTGTGCGTTGGTAATAGTCGGGGCTTCCATTGGAAAGGCACCCCCAAACCTGTTGGCCAGATATTCTATCGCGGCCTGGGTCTCCTCTGCTGTGGCGTTGTTGGCTAGAGATGCACTTGCAGGCATGTATAATCTTTCGCCCCCTAATGCAAAATCCAGGTGTGTGTGTAGTGTTAATGTGCCTATTTGGTTATGCGCATAGTTAAGGCTACCGCCGTCCATTGAAAACAATACATATACGCCGGTATTAGAAAACCCACTTGCTAACCCATCGGGAGAGATATCAGCGGCCATGGCTATGGCCTTCGCGGCTTCGTGTATCATGACAAGAAACTCGTCCATTTCTTCGTCAGAAAGCATTAGCTCAAATGACGAAGTCATAGGCCGGTCGAAATGCCAGAGAGCATGGTTACGGAACACCGGTAGGGTTTCTATATGCCCTATGTCGTGCCATGGGTTGTTTAGCGTCATGTGCTCTTGACCGGCTGGTAATATGACTTCGAA
>Ga0123355_10004703_pt1 | contig 19852 bp, 12 predicted proteins | sample TergutEmb28metaG_3_FD_89872 | JGI IMG/M metagenome (GOLD analysis project Ga0123355, IMG submission 89872) | Embiratermes neotenicus P1 segment gut microbial communities from Petit-Saut dam, French Guiana - Emb289 P1 | ecosystem: Host-associated > Arthropoda: Insects > Digestive system > Gut ...
GCAAGATTTCAGTTTGTCCCTTGTCTACGGCACAACTACTTAGAACACGAAGACAGCAAATTGAACGCACCCATCTGATGTCCTTCGACGCACTGAAATCTTCCGCGAAAACAGTCCCTCCTATCTGCATGTAACCATCCCTCCTTCCGAAGGGAGTTCACTTACATTTACAAACAAGATAACACAGAAGGGTAGTGATTCATTTGCTACATACATTTACCCAACTGAATGCAGGTCAGATTCCAGATCGTTAAGGTCGTAGTCCGAAGTTTCTACATTCTTTGGCTGCTTTAATCGTTTGTGTTCTGACGATGGGCGATTAATTAATTACGCCGCGAACGTTTCCGATATAGCCGAGCCCAGTGGCCGCATTGTCGAAGGCGTAGGTCTGCGGTCCCTCGATTGCTGCGAATGCTGGTCCGAATTCCGTCGAGAGCATGGCTCTCTGTCCCTTGTAACCGTTGTATCTTGTCCCCGAGATGGGCTGACCCCTCGTCTCGAAGAGGCCTATCGAGTGTGTGTGTGTGTGTGTGTGTGTGTGTGTGTGTGTGTGTGATACTGAGTGCTATCAGGTGCAACAGCAACACTCTACACCTACAATGAGTAGGTAGAAGAACTCAGACTAAGAAAGAGAGAAAGAAAGAGTATTCCGGATATGTCTATTGGAAGCGGGGTAATTCCTTCGACATAATAATTAGGCCATGGGCTGAATGACCGGGGAATCGGGGCTCCCCTTCCTGTAGGGGCACATATTTTTCTTCTCTCTGCTTCCTCCAAACCGGTTTTGGGGCCCATATAGTTTCATATCCAATGTGACTGGGGCTCTTACTCCCGAGACACTGCTGCCAGGTTTTGATTTGATTATTCTCTTATCTAATACTGAGGGAGGAATGCATGGGTCTATCGCTCTCCTGATCCACACGTCTATACGATATTTCGCTTAATTAAGCGCAGGGACTAACTATTTATTTGTGTCTCCTATTACGTTCTATTTCGCAGATAAAAGCCTGTAGCGAATGAAGCTTGCAATAATTTTTGTCTTATTATTTTTTCGTATTTTTGTTTTGGACCCTACTAGAGGCAAGACTGATGTAGTGTAGTATTGTAAGTAGTTTTATGAGGTTAAACAAATCAGCAAGTATAAACATCAGTGGATATGCAAATTATCACTTGTACGCTAAACATTTTGGTGATGAAATGGAAGCATATTTGCATTCATGCTTCATCCCGGCACGTGATGTAGGTGAGCTATCAGATTTACGCCCCGGCCTGTTTAACCGGGCGTTGGCCCTCTGTACTCTGTGAACAGGAGGCTGGGTGTGCTCCGGAGCCGGACTGAACAACGCGTGTGTTAAGCTGGTAATAAATCTAAGATCGGATATATCAGGTTTTAGAAGTTCTGCTCGGAATTTCTGGTTTCATCTGGGGGGGGGGGAGCCACTTTCCGGAACCTATTGTTGCTAGAATGCTGTTTTAACCCTTATCCTGCTAACGTGGAGAATATGGTGATCTCCTAATAATGCCAGAAGATGGCAGATGGGTTTTAATTCGGCGTTTAATGGGTTCATCAGAAAATAAATAACTTACGCGAGCAATATATTTAGTGTAAAATTACAAAATTATAAAATTATATAGTCATACACAACTCTCAGTTTATTAGCAGTATTAGCTGTATTTCTAGCTACATGTTTCGGCTCATATATAGAGCCATCTTCAGTCTAGTATTCAGAGTGGTTTATATGTACAGTTGTTGGTGCTTTGAAAGTTGCGAGATCTTGTATTACAAATAGTAGTTAAAATATTGTACATACAAATTACTCTGAAGACTAGCCTGAAGATGGCTCTGTATGTGAGCCGAAACATGTAGCTAGAAATACAACTAAGACTTCTAAAAAACTGAGAGTTGTGTATGACTATTTAATTTTATAATTTTCTACTACATATATTGATCATATAAAACACAATGGGGATGTCTCCCTTGAAAAAAAGTGTGCGAGTGTTCAGACTTTAGCAGCGAGATAATTGTGGTCTCCGTCTGTCTGGCGATGGGTACCCAGACTGTCGATTCCAGCATATTGCCTGCAAAAGTCGGATGACGCGGTGCCGCATTCCAGACGAACGAAGTCTCAGTAGATGAAATACAATCGTAGATTCACACTAAACGCGACAGACGCACAAATTCTGGTCGTCACTTCGCCCGGGCGACTGAATTTAATAAGGTGATGCATTTTGTGGTTCTCAGTACCTAACAAGCTTTGTCACCCTTCTAGTGCCTACAGCTGTAAAGTGGCTTCCGGATTTTTGGAATTTTTTTCCCCACCCTTGTTTACTACTACTGTTATTATTATTAGACTGCTACTGCCGCTGCTAATACAACATGTCATTAAATTTCAAAACAATTTATTGACCTGTGCGGTCCTGGGGGTTTTCTAAAGAATAAATATGCCCCATGGACTTTGTTAATCATATTGCTTGAAATACACACGTGTTGATCCTTCCTGGTGCTGAAGTACTGACCCTCTCTTTGACGGTATGCAAGGGTGTTCGAATCGTGAACGTTATAACGAGCACTGTGATTGAAGTCTAAAGTTAGATGCCCATTAGAACGGTCACAAACCGAAATACCTTCTTGAAGCGGTACAAAAGGCACGTCCTTTTTCTGCTTGAAGAGGGAGTCTCCCGGAGTGTGTGTTCACACAACATAATGGATAAAGTCCGTTTGGTGCGCCACAGTGATAACATCCTTTGGTCCTTAGTCCGAAGGCTCTTTGTTACTAACTGAAAGGAGACAACATTAATTACTATGCGATTATTTATCTAAAGAACATTTACAGATTTATATTTGGAACGGAGACGCAAAGTGTTTTCTGTGAAGTAACAATTGAATTCCTTTAAAGTAGTATTCAGGTGAGCTTTATGGGCATGGCGCGGGTGCCCGCACACACATGAGCACGCACATTCACAGGCACACAGCAGTAAAATGAGGGCGACAATTCATTCTGACACTTTGGTAAATCAGCCTCAGCAATTCTCACCAGTCTTGGCAAAGTTAAAGTTAAAGCAATCCCTGTACATTCCTATTAGAGACCCAGAGAGTTCCAAGACGTTGAGGCCTCCAGATTTCTCGACAGTCGGCACATAAAGGTGGTAAAGTTGTAAGCTTTACACTCCAGGAAATATTCCTGATAATTATTTCTGTTAGAGGCCGGAAGGATTATGTCCAGTGACACCATCGAGAATAGAACCCGCGACCGGCCGGCTTGTAGCTCAGTGCCTCAACCAGCTGCGCCACTACGTGCCCCACCACTAGGCTGTGTATTGAGCGAAATTGCCTGTGAAGTACACGAGCCTTGTGCTTCAAAGTTTAGTTTTGGAGGTAATTCTTACATCACAAAAAAACACTGAGCGCCTGTATAAACGCTGTTTGGTAAAATAACCGCGTTTGCATCACATGAAATACATAAATACACTATACGAGTAAATTTAATGTTAAAGCAGGCGGTACATATATTTACCACTGGGCTTTATATACGTACGTTACTAAGATCCAAGAAATGACGTCTGTTCGGAATACGCGTCAAGGTCATAAAAGACCTGAGCATGTTCACTGAGCCTGCTGGGGCTCACAGCTCGCGACATGAAATAGATTGAGCAAGATATTTGATCGCTTTAATGGAGCCACCGCATTACGGTCCATATTTGTTTAATTTTACCCAATGATAAAAACATGGCCCGATTCCGAAACATTGCATTTTAAGAAACAAAAACTGGGACATTGTAAAACTTCGAATAGATGTGTGCGTTTTATAACACACAATCTTCACAATCCGTTGGGTTTATTACGTAAATAGGATGCAAGATAGGACACCACAACTGATATACTTACATAATCAAAGAATAAAAGAGATGTGGGCAGATCCAGGAGCAGAAGCAAAGGCCGATTTAAAAATTTCTGAAAAAAAAAAGAATGGGCTTGCAATTTTTAGACGAAGTTGTAAGAAAAAGAACATCTTTAAATTGTCATTATCATCATGATCATCGTGGTCATCATTATCATCATCATCATCTATAAATGCAGCACAAAAAATCCTAATGCAGAAGTGGTTGGTGGTTCCACACCAGTTTTCGAGGGAAGTCCAGTTCGTGTGTGGGGCGGATAATCGGCTATTCTCACTCAGATCTTCTGTGGTCATCCTCAAGTACATGGCGCAGTAGTACATCGATTAGACCACTACCGTTTCCTTCCAAATCATTTCTTTTACTTCACTAACAAATCTTGCTTTCGACGCTATGCCCTCATTTCTACACCTTCAAAACAGAGAAGTTTTTCTACCCTGAAGATGTAAGCAGTGTTTTCTACCGAAACATTGGTACCGACCTACCACCGTTTACGAGGTCACTTCTTGAACAGAGTAATCATAATGTCTAGTTACCGCTGTGTGGGATAAACATTACTTTTAAGTAGGTAATCCGAAGAGGCGAAGCACCTGTAATGTCGCTGACAGAGAGACTGACTGATGTTTTGACACACCGTAAAAAGAGTTGATCAAGATTTACCCGATTGTATGGAACCCGATGGTTCACTACCTCTCTGAGCCAGTTGAATCAAGTGCGACCTTGCATACGCTAATAGCCCATCTCTCGTTTTAATAGCATCCTCTCATTTATCAAAGTGGTCTCTTTCTTTACAATCTTGCGAACATATATTCTGTTTCTACGCGTGCTTCATATCCCAGACGACCTCTGAGCTGAATAACTCTTTTCCCAGACGTACGCTGAGATCACTTATTATGTGTAATCAAACAATTCGCAACAATAAGCCTTACTACAGACAAGTTTGGTAGGAAGGAAACTCTCCTGTGAGATGCAGCTACAGCAGAGCGACTACGTGTTCAAAACATAAGAAAAATAGTCTGGAAAACGGGTATTTCAATGGAGTAGGCCCGACGTGTGGAACACATTTCGGAACTTGACAATGTTACCCAGGATTCGTCCATGGAACTAGGGACCGACCAGCAATTTTCACAGATGTTTCTATACTACACAGGTCTATGAAAAGTTATATACAAGGTTTGTTACTTTAACAAAATGTTTAGATTTTTATTAAAATTACTGTATTTTTAAACTACGTGCATACTGTCTTACAATTAGAGTCAGTAGTGTAAACAAAAAAAAAATTAATATGGGCAATATTTAGCGTGGCCATAATATCATAAAATTTACTTTTATTCTGTTCAAAAAGTTGAAAAGACATACAAGTACACTCAAGGTCTCAGAAGTAATAAAAGCTTGTACCCGATGAATGAATTGAAATTGGCCAAACAAGGCCGACACAAGTAGTAAACGCACTCAAAATCTTTGAGTGCGTTTCTATTAAATATGTTTGCTGTGTTACAAAGAAAACTGAATCACTTATTCTGCATACTATAGGCGTTTGTCGAATGCAGTTCTTTCGATTTTATATGTAGGTCTATACATAAAATATATGTTTATTTGTTGCGATGGAAAATCGTTGCATTAGTTTCTTTCTTATTACGAATTTTGTGGCAGAAGTGACAGCTAAACCTAGAGGTATGAACGTAACAAACAAGTGTAAAACAAAAGAACCCCAGAACAGGCCACGAAGACCCAGAGGGTGAGTAGAGATATAGATCTACTATGTCTTTAACCTCGGCGCTAAATGGGGTGGGTGGTCAACGCCACGCCCCGGCCGCTTTGCCCCATGGAAAGACCCGGTACCCATTGTTTAGGAGGATGGGTGGGCACCAAGGCCGGTCTGGACAGGTGCGGAAAATTTCGCCCCCACCGGGATTCGATCCCCGTAGCGAGTCGCTATGGCGACTACGCCATCCCGATCCCCAGCATAAAAGTGTATTTTTGAAAAAAACAACAAGCAATAGAGAACTGTGTAAATTCTGTCTGCATATTCACCTCTTCTACCCGTTCCATATACATATTTATAATAAAACTTGTGGGCGTACATAATTAAGAATTCTACATTTTATGTCACCTAAGGATTTCTTTCTGTAGAATAATCATTTTTTTTATAGAAACAAGAATTTTTTTTTCAGATTTGTTCCACACTAGATCGATACAAACCTCATTTAAATTCACTCTGTAGATTTTAATTTAGTGCCAGCTTAAACCCAAAGTGCTCATTATTAAAATCTTTTAATCAGATGGAAGATTAAACACGCAACCAGCCAGACAGGCGCCAACTCCCTGTTACGCCTTCACTTAATGTAATATTTGGAAAAGGTGTTTAAAATTTAGAGGGAGTACATTTCTCAGAGAGGTGACTAAGTGGATGACAATTCCAAAGGGCTGAAGAGGTATAAAAATTATAAAGCGAAGAAAGATAAACATTTGAAGGACAGGAACTGGAGTAATCGACAGTTATGGGTTTCGAGGCTAGGAAAATCCAAAGAAAGGAAGACACACATTAAACGTGCGATGTTTGGTTCCAGAGGTTATCATAGTGGGACTAGACAGTAGACAATGGTCGTTTGGAGTAATTGAACCGGAAGTGACGCAAGGCTAGAAGTGAGTATGTGAATAGGAGTGTTTTAAGTACTCTTAATTGATGAACATGGAGCTCGTCAGTGCATGAATGTGCACAGACAGTTAATTGCCTCTCCCAGTCACAGTTGAACCCTTCAAGTTGCACATACGGGGTCTGCAGACAGCATCGCGGTGCTGTTACAACCGTCTTGACGCTTGCTATAAACAGCCTTTTGTCAAACATAGGCGTCAGTTAATAACAGCAATAAATCCCCTGCTTGTAAAGCATCGCGTTAGTGCATAAAGAACTGGTAAAAGTAAAAGTAAAGTTCACCCTAGAACAGGATACGAAGGCCCATAGTGGGAGTAGTGGTATAGCTCTACTCTTCCTTTGACCTCGGCCCTAGGTGGGGGTGGGTGATCAAGGCTACGACTCGGCCACTTTACCCCCGGGACGGACCCGGCACCCATTGTATAGGGGGATGGGTGGGCACCAGGGTAGGTCTGGACAATTACGAAATATCTCGCCTCCACCGGGATTCGATCCCCGGACCGTCCAGCCTGTAGCGAGTCGTTATACTGACTACGCTCTCCTGGTCCTCTTTATTGAAAGGCATGAATGATTTCTACCTGTAATTTCCATAATTGTGGACTAATTAGTGTGATATTTGGCATAAAATGTTTGTATTTAATGCGGTTGACTATTTACAAGTTGTATGTTAACTGAAGCACTTAAAAGCATATTTTATTTAAGGGCGTAAATTCAGTTTAGTCCCTACTGTCTACACTTTATGTCCGATTTGTACGGAATTCAGAACAAGAAAGCTTAGTGTAATGTCGCCGGATAGCTGGGAGTTTCGTAAATGTATTTGTGATAGAAGTTAAAACCGCCTATAAAATCTAAGGCCTTACTTTTTACATTTGTCTCCCGGTTTGGATAAACTTCTCTACAGAAAATGTTTATAAAAGTTTATTGAGTAACTGTGAGTTTGGTGAAAGTCGGTGCAGTGAAAGACATACTTTATGCAGGGGCGTACGTGAATGTCTATTCGTAATTTGCACATTTATTCTCCGATATGAGAGTAATTCGGTATAGGAGATTTTCATCTGTCACACTTAATTATGAAATACCAACCATTTGAGAAACGAATCCAAGGATGACCCCTAAAGAGTGTTCTAGTCTCTCAATGGGACTGGAAATGGTCATGAGGCCTACACCCTGCAAACTGTATGATGATGATGGTGATTATTATACCTTACGTTTTTTTAACCTTGCATTGTGATTTACATATGTAATAGAACCAACAAAATGCACACCTTTTTCACTAATGATTTAATTCAGTTATATTGTCTTCAACATGTTTCGAACATCCAAGTGATCATCTTCAGGAAGACTTGTACATGCAGTTGTATGGTATTTATTCATGTCTCCGTATAAGGAGCCTGATCGATGGCAAGATGTGCTTGATACCATAAAACTGCATGTGCGAAACTTCCTGAAGATGAACTCTTGGTTGATCGAAACATGTTGAAGAAAATATAATTGAATTAAATCATTAATGAAAAAAGTGTGCATTTTGTTGGTTCTTATGACGTAGGTGATTATTACATCTACATCTAATTTTGTTGAGCGGTTTTGAGTTACGTGCAAATCGGAAACGAGAAGGACGCGACTCTCTTCAGGGGAAAAAAAAAAAAAAAATACATTTATGCCTGCAGCGTGAAAACATGCGATTTTTTGAAAGTAAAGAACGTTTTGTGACATTACGTGTACAGCGTCAAAAAGTACAACACGCACAATATTGTTTATGTTAAAAGCAGGTGTTACACACAATAACAATCATACTTAGAGAATTAAGTACCAGTAAATATGTGCTTCGTGAGCATTTAGTGTGCAGTTCTAAAATTAGGAGACTAAACCTGCCAGTATGCAAGACCAGGACGGCCTGAGGCCAAGATTCATTTCCTGTGACCTGAAACTATAGCAGGCTAGCTTCCGACCTTCCTGCGGAAGGCAGTGTTCTGGATCCCTGTTGTGCTATCTTGAGTAACTTCACTAATACTTACCGGGGAGCCAACGATTCCCAAGCCCCCCGGGGGGGGGGATAAGCGAGAGGCCCGGCCGGTTATCTACGCTGCTGCTCACTTGATGCTTAAAAATGTGTTCGTGAAAATCTTGAAACATTTAATAAGTACCAGGGTCTCTTTCCCCTTAGGTTAGGCAGCTGGGATGTAAAAAAACGTAAAGTTAAGGTGCACTCTTGTACAGGTACTGAGGCTCTGTACTGTCCGTACGGCCCAAAAGGGGAGTAGAGGTATAGCGTAACGCCCCGGCCGCTCTTTACCCCCGGGAAAGACCCGGTACCCATTGTACAGGAGGCTGGGTGGGCCCCAGGGCCGGTCTGGACAGGTGCGGAAAATCTCGCCCCCACCGGGAGTCGATCCCGGACCGTGCAGCCCGTAGCCAGTCGCTATACCTACTACGCTACCCGGCCCACAGCTGGGATGTAAAGCTGACCATTATTCTGTACCTAGTTTCAAGCGTGAATATATCACTATAATTTAACCCTTTAAATATGAAGCGCAAACCGCTTTATATAAAGACCCAGTCCGTATCGCGCTGTAAACACTTTTCCTCTCGGTTATAAAAATGCTGTAAGTGGCACAAGTCGCTGTTTGTTCTCAGATAAAAACAAAACACATAAATACAGTTTGGGCAGAGCGTACAGTTGTTGAATGTTAAACTGTTGATGCATCATGTAACCAGTAGGCTTTAAAAGGTTAAAATTGAGGGTCCCTGCCTTCCGGCAGCCAAAATTTGACTAAATTGTCATTACGTTTGTCAGCAATATTATATTAATATCAAATATAAAAATATACCTAAATATAAATAAATAAATGCAACAAGAAATACACTGTAATAACCATTGTTATCCTCAAGCTTTTACTAATTCAGCATTGTAAGTTGTGTCATGTCCTCTGAAATTTTACGAAATTGTTCAATAAACTGATTGCAAGAACGAATTTTGCTGCGGTAAAGTTTCAGAAAATAACTAAACTTATTTTGACTTTTTACAATATTAATAAACGTTCTAAACAGAATTTACAGAAACCAAGAATTGTAATTTATTTCACTGCCTCTTCCTGGTGCTACTGTCTAGCTTGAACCTTGACTCCCACCTGACCACAATTCAAAATTTGCCCTTTTCCAATAAATTCTGCTTCTAGTTCATAATCAATTATGGGCTTCAAAGTACCCATGATTTGATCTCCTTTCACCTTCTCCATTTCTTCTTACTTTGATCTCACTAATTTCAATATTTCGACTGCAATAAAACTCATAAATTCATACACCCTCCTCGAAAGTACGTTTGAAGTCATACACGTAAAATTGCTTGTTGTGTTTTTCTTGCTCTAGTTAACTTGTCAGTTTCAATTAAATTTCTTCATTCACCTACAAGTATTTCAAGTATTAATAAACTACTGTGTTCATGTAACATCATATGGTCTGAGTGAATGATTGTTGAATTCAATCGGGAAAAGTAAGAGCAGTGGCAGCTATGTGTAATGTACATATGTACTACTTCCTTTACCCTTAAAGCTGCATTTTACCCCCAAAGTGTATTTATGTGCGCTGTATTATTGTCTGAATAAACAGCAAAAACTGTTTCATCCTTATACCGGATGGATACTAAATTTCCTGTGAGCTAGAAACTGAATTTGTGAATATTTTGTGGAATTCAGGCTTCAAAGGTACTGCACAAGCATTTAATAATGCACACCAAAAATTAGCTGGAAACTGTGCAGGGACAAGATGATTTGGTAAATACAGGCATGGATGGTGGGATAATATTGAAAGTATCTCAAAAGGCTAGAGTGTAGAATGTCTTCAAGTGGCTCAGGATAGTGTCTATGGTGGGCTACTGTTAACTTATTAAAGAAAGTTTGGTTTCTATAAGAGATCAGTAACTGCTTGATGAGCTTAGTGACTCTCATGTTCTAAAGAATTCAAGTTATTTAAGAGTGTATACTGAGTGCAAATGTCATATGCTTGTTTGTTCTTACTGCTGATGTCACCACATTGACATGTGTATTGATATCAGCAAAATTAACACAGTACCGCATGTTAAATATCAGACAAAATTAGTAAATGGTGGAAAGAAACTGTATGCTTTTCAAAATAATTAATTAAACACAAACTTACCTGCATGGAGAGGTGAGATGAAATGTGGCACTCTTTCCACCTATTTACTGGACAGAGAATGAAAAGACACCTGCATTTTTTCAAGCCAGGTTCCTCCCCTACCCACCCACTAGTCCCCCTCCTTTTCACATACTAATTTGCTATGCTGTTGTATCCACAGGTGTTATTCTTCCCCCCCTTCTGCCTTCTGCCCCACATCACAAAGGTTTATAGAGCAGACAAGATAGCTCTCACTCTAACGCAACACAAGCCGGCAGGTGCAATATGCCACATACACTTTACTAGGGCTTTGAGTTACACATCATTCCAGCAAGTTTTATTAGGCAACAAAAACTATAAAAATCTGTTATAAAAATTAGGGCCTTAACTGCAGTTTAAATAGGGACTAACTTTTATCTTAGGTGAGACATAGGTTATTGTTAGAGTTATAGTTTACTTACTGACACTGCCAACAGCTATGATACTATTCCAAGAGTCAAACGTTTAGTGAATCATACAATGGAAAAAATGTGATAGAAATAGGTTGTGGCCAAATTCAAGGTAGTATCGCAGCATTTGCCTGCAGGGACTGAGGGAAGCCATGAAAAACCTCAGTCAGGATAGCCAGTGTCCAAGCTGAAAAGGCATCTGCATTTTGTGAACACAAAGCACAATTCCTGACCACCTGACTGCAACGTTCAGTAGCTTTATGTTTATGCAAAGACTATATTAAAGAGGGTCTTTAAAATGTAAGGCAGGTGTGGATTGGATTCAACTGGCTCAGAACAGATTTTTATGTATGTATGGGAATAATACTGAATCTTCCTTAACAGGCACAGCATTTCATGGATGTATTCATATGATCATCTTCCCACAAACATTCTGTTTCACAGAAGTATTTAGTCAGATATATTGGTTTATCAGAAAAGGTTGCCATGGAGTAATATGGGACTGGACAAGAAACACAGGAGAACTAGCAGTCCATTCATTGACAAAGCCAGGTTAAGGGGTTTCTCAAAGGGCTCTCTGCTACAAAAGCTGGGGTATTACTAAGCTTCAACAAAAGAGCACCTAAGAATAATGATGAGGCTGCTAACACAGCACTGTACTTCAAAGGACATCTGTTTGTCATGTCTGGGTACTGACATTCTTCCTTCAGACACTGACCAGTTACCAGGGCTTTTCCTTCAGACATATGCAGGACACTGAGAACTTTTATCATAGTACACAAGAAAATATGACTCTAAAAGGCAACAAATAATGAAAGCTGAACTAAAGATAAATCTATTTTTTTAAATTTTAAGACAATAGTTTCTTGTTGTCCTGATTTATTTATTTATTTCTTCAAAGTAAATATCACACATTATAAAATAAATAATAAACTTACATTTCATTCTCTCTCATACAAATCATGAAAGTTTTTATATATAAGTATAAATGGATACGACAATCGAACAGAAACAAATAAAAAGAGAAGTCTTAAATAAATCATGTGCCACACATACATCAGGCATGTCATACTCATGTTATATGCACATCACGTCCATCAGGCATGTGCCGTACATGTACGAGTTGTGTGTGCATGCACACACACACACACACACACACACATACACATGTGTGCATACATATGTATGTATCAGGCCCATCACACTCATATGATGTATAATAGGTCCATCAAAAGCAAGTAAATTTTGAGGTTATTTTTATTACAAAACCATATGTTCCAGCACGCAAAATAATATGAAGAGACGAATTATAATATTCACAATTCAGTTAGGTGTTACAAAGTTACTTAATACTTCTGCTTGTACTGAAATGTACATGGCTTTAAACTGAAAATGCTTCAATTAACCGTCAAAATAATTAATTCATGATTGTTATTCCAGGAACAGGAAAGAACATTCTGCAGTGATATTGCTGCAAATGAAAAATAAAACATATTCTGTATACCTCTCTGAACACATTTTCTGCCAGTCATTGATATGTCTGGAATCACCATTCCATCCACTTTAAGATGAAACTGCCCAACCATATTTTGCCCATGCCATTGCTGAATAAACAGTACTGGTGCCTGTCTACCCTCATCTGTCACACTTCACACAGCACACAGTTGTTCTGTCTTGTCAACCAGTGGGGTACAGTCTAGAAATCCTCTGAATTTATTCCTTTAAAATTTGAGACTATTAGGTAAAATTTCTGGCTAACAGGGGCTCAACTGTCTGGCAGGTGAAGTGTAAAAAGTTTGTGTTTTGATGTGAAGGCCACAAAAGGTGATACCCTCCTTTATCTAGGAGTGACACATGATTTTCCTATTTGATAGGCTTCTTCTTACAGTATGAAAACACTACACTGCACATACTGTATACTGGAGACAACTGCAATAGCAATCCACATATTAACCCATATCTGAGAAGTCTATTGCTCTAACCATGAGCAAGGGAAGTAAATATACATGTAAATGATATATAAGAAATGTGGTCCTGTCATTCTGTTCTGTGATTCTAGTTCTGAAGATGTCTTAAAAAGAAATAATAAGAATCTTAGGGTTTAAAGGGGAACGTGTGTGTGACAGAGCAACTCTTCAGCATATCATATGTTTTATATTAGCCCTATGACACCAGAGCTGGACATTTAAATAGTAGTGCACCATTTATATAAAATGGGAATATTCTATGAACCAAAAAAAGATAAAATTATAAAATACACACCATTTGTAAAAAAAAAAATGGAGATTGTGGAGCAAGTTTCAAAAAATTCAGTAAGTATATTTGTTGACTAAGCATATGAAATGTGGTCTCTGAAGGGCAGTGGTATGCCCGTCCTACATATAGCATGCACAATGGCTAAAGCTTCAACAGTGAACCTGAATATAACCTGTCACATACTTAACAGTCACTGTGAAAAAATCTTAACTCTTGACCCTTATGACAGTTTCTTAACCTCGCTCACATATCTTCTGAACGACACTGCCTTCCATAAGCACTGGATCTAAACACCGATGTACAGCACTGCCAAGGATTTCATCCAGGAAAAAGTGAACCAGACTAGAACACATAACATCACAGAACACAGTAATCTTGACACACATGACCGTGAGGACCTCAAACCTCAGTTCACTTACTGGACACTTCTCATTCAGTGCTCTCACAAAGTGCATTAGATCATTACAGAATGAACACATCCCCATATATCCATTCACAGATTTTATCTTTGCCACTGGTGAAGAGATTTTGATTGAATTTGTTATTAGGAGACCCTATATAGAAAGTTGTGGGCCGGGTAGCTCAGTCGGTATAGCGACTGGCTACGGGCTGGACGGTCTGGGGATCGAATCCTGGTGCGGGCGAGATTTTCTGCACCTGTCCAGACCGGTCCTGGGGCCCACCCAGCCACCTGTACAATGGGTATTGGGTCTTTCCCAGGGGTAAAGAGCGGCCAGGGCGTGACGCTGACCCCTTACACCCTTCTAGTGCCGTGGTCAAGAAAGAGTAGAGCTATACCTCTACTCCCCCTATGGGCTGTACAGCCTGTACAGAGCTTCCGTGTCTGTACAAGGGTGCACTTTACCTTACCTTACATAGAAAGTTACTGGGCAAACGTAATTATATCTGTAACAGTGTCACTCTGAGTAAAGCTCTAAACAAAATGAACCACTTTTCTCCAAAATGGCATATTAATCCCAGTTTCTGGTACATGACAAAACACGATCTTAAGACTTTTAATTTGAAGTATGTTATTATATGGTGAATATTAAACCAAATACAAGTAAAATAATACATTCTTCAGTTTCTGATAAAATGAAATACAATTACTTCTACAGTTAACGAACAGTAAGACCACACAGAAATGCAGAATTTCCCCCCTCCCTCCCACCCCACCAAAAAAAAAAAAATATTTCAGACTATACTCACTGCAAATTGAAACATCTATGCACACTTGCACAATGGTGTATTTACTCTAAATGGGAGTGTCCAACCCACAGCCCACCAGGTTGTGATATGTGGCCTGTGGCCACATTTGAAAATTATATACGTAACAATAAAAATTACACAATAATTTAGCGGTTAGGAGTATCACTTCTTCTGATTTTTACACATGTGGCCCGTGAACCAGCCTACAGTAAGAATTGTAGCCCTTTGCCATAAAATGTTGGACATCCCTGCTCTAAAGAAAACGGTCACCCTGAAGTATGAACACAGTGAAGTAAAGGTCAAAGGTAAAGTTGCCCCCATACATGCAATGAAGGCATACAGGGGGAGCAAAGGCATAGCTCCACTCATTTTTAACCTCAGGACTAGATTTGGATGTGTGGTTAAAATCATATCCAAGCTGCTTTACCCCTGGGAAAGAACCCTGGTACCTACCTAACAGAAGGCTGGGCAGGGCCCAGATTCAGTCTGGATAGTATGGAGAAGAGAAAGATCTTGTGTTTCTGCTAGGAATCAACCTATAGCCACGTAACTATACAGACTGTACTAAGGCAGCTCCAGTATGAACACAGTTTGTGATCATTTATTTTACAATTTGTAGCCACTGCTCAATTCTTGTAGCTTTGAATGAGAAACACTATGGTCACAACACATGGTGGATCAGGAGCAGAAATGACCACGGCATGTTCTAAGACAATAACTTCTAATCTGACTCAAGAGAATGAGTAAACTAACGACATCTCATACTGTTGTTTCTAGTAGCTAGCAAAATAATGGACATATAATATTACTTACTTTTCATCATCAACAAATTTCCACAGATAGAGATCCAAATAATGGGTGTCAACTTGAATTTGCTGCAGACCGTACCGACTGAATGTACGCAAACGCACACACTCAAGAAATGTCTGCAGAAGGAAGCAAAATGATGTCAATGTACTGTACAGTACCAGACCTTCCTTGGGGAGATCACAAAACTTGTCTTACGGACTGACTGACTGATGCATACGTAGTATGTCATGCAGCAATGTTTTGAGATAGTTTAATGATGCTCTTTTAAATGCAAATACTATATAGCATTGATTCAGACGGGAAACTCATTATGAATTTTTAGCTGATACAGACTTTGATGAAGACAGTCACTGCCTATTTAAAGATACTTATGACATCTATGATGCACCTGATGGTACTTTTCAGTATCCCAAATTATAAACAGTCAAATCATAGAAAGATCAGTGAATAATAAGTAGCAAGAAAAGTATCATGGCCTAACATAAAACACTATCCTGGAATTTATATGAAGGGGCTCTGGGAATTGACACCCCCCCACCCCCCCCAAAAAAAAACTATTTCAGGGTAGCTGGCCTCCTGGAACTATGAAGCAGGTGTGTTAATCACTGGATCACTATGTGTAGTTTGAAGATTATGTTACCTAAACCTATTACATTTTGTTTGTAATAATTATGCAAGTAACATCATACATGCCAAAAGCTGCCTTCACAGATGATGGCCTAGTTATTAAAATTCTAACTGGAGTGTACATCAGCAGGAGAACTGAGTGGGACAGACAAATCCTCTAATAACTCTTGTATTTACCTACACAATTAAAACATCTGGCACAGCTGGTCCAATGAGACAGAAAAACCTTGCTGCAACAGAGTGTCTGAATACACAGTATATATTACCACTTGTCTCCAGTGTGTAGCATGCACACTATGAACACTCATGATGCTCTCAGAAACGCATATTTCTGAACATATATTTCATAAAAGAGTTTTTGGCCATGCAACATCAGAATAGTATTTATTACCTAGCAGTTTTGCTACATTCATCAACTGTAAAAAAAAGTATGTCCATTCTATATGATGGTCTACTGTATAATGATATCATGCCTCTGATATGCAGGTCCCAACATTTCTGAAGGCAATACATCCCCAGGATTTGGAATAGATCACAGTGTAAGTTAGCTAAACTGACAGTGCATGTGCACTGTATTCATGAGATACCCAGTTCAAATATCAGGCAGAACACCAACTATTTTGTGTTTGTGCTGTTCCTTAGTCCTTCCACGCAAATGCCAGGATAGTACCTCAACCTTTACCCTACTGGGGTGGGTATTTAAATTTTAGTGCATGGTTTATGAAGATCCTATGTATTATTTGAAGTGAAAAAGATACAATTATGAAATAAACAGCATTTTGTAGAAAAAAGAGGTAATGCAGCATGTCTTAAAAATGCAGTAGACTTCCTTGTTCCCAAAATATATTCAACAAATTTCTAGGGGTGGTTTCCTTTGTGCCTTCACATATGTGAACACTGGACTTTAAAAGGTTAAATAAAGTACCTTGAGACTAATCTTGATGATGCCAGTCAGGATGGATACTTTAGAGAACTCAACAGATGAGAAAATCTCTATGCGTTCAGAGAAGAGCTTCTGAATATTGGTCACTAAGCTAGAGTCCAGTTGGCTGGGTGCATATGAGGACCAGTTTGAGCGATACACATGTCTTGACACACTGGCACTTCAGTGTCACCAACATGGAAAAGAAAACACATACTTGTACACTGTCAAACCTTGCTAAACACAGATTTGCTCTGAACAGTTCTGACCACACAATATATTACCCTTGTGGCTGCTGTTGACTTATACATGGGAAGAATCTGATTATGTGAAGTGTGTGCTAACTGATCAAGTAGCCCGTATATGGCCAGCAGCAAGTATTTTTACGTCCACTTCTGCTCCCTGATGCATTCCCTCCAGTAAAAACACCAGCAATTTTCACTTCTCTTCTTCAGCCTTTATCGATTAGATCCTTCTAATCTGTTTAAATTCAGAACTACTAAATCTGTGATCTAGACCAGTGACATGATTATGTGGAATGGGGACAGGCCCATTGCAAGAAAGAGAACAAACACAAATCTTGACAAACATTATTAATATACAAAGTAAACTGTTTGTGTTATAAAAATATATACATTATTTTCCAGCCTCCTCAAACCTTACTTTTACTACATTTTCTGAAGTATGCTGAATACAGCTGTTACCAAAATGCACTGTTTTCCATGTATTTAATTCATGCATTCATCAGGATCCACTGCACCTACATACACACAACTCCTATAATAAAAATCAAAGCAGTGCCTAACAGTATAAGTTTCCCTATGCCATTATAATAAAGTGAACAAGTATTATGGTACACAGGTGGCATGAAGATTCAAAATATATACACGGCCACAAATGGACAAGTTCTAAAACCTCTCGTACTGTAAATACATAAAACTGCAACGCATAAAATCACTATATTTATGTGTACAGAAGGCATGCATACTGCTGAATGGTAATCATGCAATTCTTTATTGTATTCTTTCTATATTATAGTTGCTCTTATTTCATCATGGTACCTGTGAGTTCGTCTGCTGGAATCTGAACTTCTTTCTGCCTGTTGTCCCTCCTCATATAAGGCACCAACCTGACTATCCACAGCAGTAATGTCCTCAACAACACGCTTCATCACAGCCCGCACTGTGCGCGGTTCAATCGTGTGCAACCAGTCACGAGTCTCCACTGATTTCCTCAACATCTAAACAACAATAATGATATTCATTAACTTAAACCTTTCTCGTGCTCCATTATTTTGTATTAGTTATATTATGTCTATGCAGGATTTATGGTGTACAAAGTGGAAATGGGCAGGTTTTTCTATGAGAACTTCGATTTCCTCCTGCCAGTTATCATTCCACAATTGTTCTATATTCATTTCTCATCTGGGGCCATACAACAGGCCACAGTACCAAGGGACTCAGTCTCATCCCATGTCAAAAATGAAACAATTAATTGTATCATATTCTTCTTCTACCTGCATGAGAATTGGGTGAAGCAAATTATGAAGTTATGAGGTTTCAAGCTTGCTCTTGCAATTTTCCCCTAGGTCTCTGTATTTGCATTGTTCTGGTAAGCACTTTCTCAACTGTGTAACTGAACAGGACAGTGTTTGTGAATGACAAAGGTGGAAGAATATTTCAGATGCTGTGTCCTCTTCTAAGTCAACAACCCAGAACCTACCTGAAGTTCCCATGCTTAAGTTAAGTATCGTGCCATGAAAACATATGCAGGAAAGTACAGCTCCTGCCTTTAACCTTGATAACTGCATGAAACATTGAAACTTCAGCAACGTTACTCAGCTTGGATATATTAGAAAACAAAAATAAAAACCTACAGCGACAACAGGTGATCCCAGGACACAGCCCAAAGTACTCTCGCAATTCAATCCAATATTTTAAGATTTATGTGTCTCTATGAATGAACCTGCCTGTGACACACTGAGCCCCTGCATCCTCACGTAATGGTTCAGCAACTCCTGTGCCGCAGCTCTCATGTTAGAACAAATTTCTGTCTCACTGGTAAGGATTCCAGATCCATAACGATCATCAATGCTGAACCACTCATCAGTCAGGCTTAACTGTAAAATTAAAATCAGAAATTTATATCATGAGGTTATCACAAATAATGTTCCTTGAAATGTACTCATTAATCTAAGACTAGCAAAATCACCAATTTTTTTTGCCAAGGTTTCTCTTAATATAAACTGCATTTACTGTGTTATTTCATCTATTTTAGGTCTAAATACCTTCTTCAGGGCACGTGCTAAGTATTCTTCAGTAAAAACATAACAATATATTCTTGTAGCTAACTTACACTTACCAAATAGTGCACACTTGAAGTCTCAAATTCCAGGCACATTTTTGAAAGTAAAAGCAGTATGGCTGGAGGAGACTTGGTATCACCAGAATCACAAAAACCTCGTGCAGTTGCCGTCAGATAATGTAGAAAGCCAACTATCAGATCTTCACGAACATTATCTATACAAAATACTTCACGGAAATGAGGCTTCAAACCAAATGTCAAATCTGGTTGAGAGAAAACCTGGAACATTATATTTAGTATTGTTTGTTGCCTATTCTGGAAATCATGTATGTCAGGCATGCCAGACTGGTGGCCTGCAGGCTACATGGGGGGAAAGCAGGAAGGAAGGGAGAGAGGAAAGAATGATTATCATCTTTACTGAATTTGAGCTGCATGATAAGTGCACATACCATGCCATATATATATATATATATATATATATATATATATATATATATATATATATAGAAACAAAAAAGAGATATATGTATATTAAAAATAAATATAAAAAAAAACACGCACTACAAAAAATATATATATAATATAGAGACA
>Ga0123355_10004705_pt1 | contig 19849 bp, 7 predicted proteins | sample TergutEmb28metaG_3_FD_89872 | JGI IMG/M metagenome (GOLD analysis project Ga0123355, IMG submission 89872) | Embiratermes neotenicus P1 segment gut microbial communities from Petit-Saut dam, French Guiana - Emb289 P1 | ecosystem: Host-associated > Arthropoda: Insects > Digestive system > Gut ...
AAGATCTCTTTCTACTTCCTCTTTCCATCTTTTCCTGGGTCTTCCCCTTCTTCTCGTCTCTTCCAGTTCTTGAGTGAAGATCTTTTTGGGCATCATATCCTCCTCCATTCTCTCTAGGTGACCTAACCATCTTATCCTTTTGCCCTTTTATCGATTTTACTATATTTTCTTCTTTCCTCATCTCTTCTAGTTCTCGATTCGTCCAAGTTTTCCATTCCCAGTTTTCTATATATATATCGTAGCTGTGGAAATCAGGATCATGTACGCGTTTTGGCTTAAAGGTCAAATAATTTTCAGACTGTGTGGAAGAGCTGAAACGAAAAATTTACAACTGCAGTTACTTATATTGAAGCTGGTATCTCAATCTTGTTACACAAGCTAATAAAGTCGTGTGTCAAATTATAAATATATCTTAATCCCTGAAGTAATGTTTGATAATTAGCCGAAACCTGTACACGCAGCCTATTTCCAGAATTTTAAATAATATATGCGGTTCTGTTTGATTGAAGATTGGCTGTTCTTACTTTTATTCTATCACAACGGAGTGAATCACCTCAGGGTCAGAAAGTCAGAGTTGTAATGTTATACCTCGCGGCATACACAGTGCTTTAAGCCGATGAGCGCCTAATGAAACGCCATTTGACTAGTTCAGACAGCCCGTTATTCGTTTTAAACGTGACGTAGTCTTACAATTTGAAGAAAGTAAACTGGTGGTAACGTTCTAAAAAGTAGGGATTCTTAACCTCGTTTGTTAACATGGACCCCTTTGAGATCCTGGTGAATCCTTCGGACCCCTTTTCATAAAAATATATTTAAATGCATAAAATACATAGATGTAGATTTTATTTTTGTTTATTACAATCTATATTATAGATTATATTATAAAAAACCAATTATGCTCATATAATTTTTCAAAATATTAAGAAATATTTGATATGGTAATGTATGTGATCTATTCGATCAGTGACAAGACCATAAATAAATTTGAAAGATAGGCAAATTGAAATTAAATGTTATTTTTTACAAAGGACGTATCAGCGCGCAGGCAAGGGCAGCTTTTTTATTCCATACGACTGTGTTCAGGGGACCGCGGTAGCGCAGTGGTTAAGGTACTGTGCTACAAATCGGAAGGTCATTGACATTGACATTAAATGTCGACTCAGCCTCTAACAGAAATGAGTACCAGGAGTATTTCCTGGGGTTAAAGGCAGCCGGTGCTTAAGGCTGACAACCTACCACCATCCTGTGCCGTTGTCACGGAATCTAGGAACCTTAACTTCCTGGAACCCTCTGGACCCCTCCGGGCCTGTAACGGGACTGCTTTACCTTTAACGTTTACGACTGTCCATACCGACTCTGCAATTAGCATTCTCATATACCAAGTTTGCATGGCGGTACTTTTCTCCTTAGCTCACGCATCTGCGCTTGAAGTTCGCTGCTTATTGCAATCTGTTGGTGAGTTAATATTGCTGCTGGTCGGGGGAGGGCATTACAACTATCTGTAGGAGGCAATGTGGTCGTTTTTCCTCTCAGCACATGAGCCTGAACATTAGGCACTCCGGGTTTTAGTGCTTCTCCGCAGAGTAGCGCGTGTGTGTGAACCCAGCTTACTACTAGACGGGGACCACTAATGACGGCTATTTGCTTTATCATTAGTGATAAAGTCCAGCTACCGACCTGCAGTTTCGTGAAAATGAAGCTGGGAATGCTGGTACTTACGGGTCCTTTCTGTAACGAGGCATTCAGTGTCTTCGATTATGTGGCAATGGAAGACAAGAATATTAGTAAGTAATGAATTGTAAGGATTTAGAAGGACCAAATATTGGTCTGTACTTGTCAGACGTCTCGAATACGGACACAAGATCCAGTAATTTCACAGCGATTATGTGCTAAAATTGGTGCTTTTTTTCCGCAACGGACCGTCACTACATAGTTTCTCCTGTCTGATACTTATTGCCTATCACAACGTTTCTCAGCATTTCGTCAATATATTCAGCCTTCTGTGCGCCTCAGAGATAGAGAAATATTTCGTTTAATGACGCTTCTGTTACTAAGTGTATTTGGCGTCGTAGCGCTGGCGTCACGTTACTCAATATTACGCTCTGTGATCATCTGTTGTTCTAACCTCAGCTCGTATATCGCAGGGTAAATAGTCTTTCTCATTTACAAGAATGGTTGTCAACCTCAGCACGTACCGCACAGAGAACAGTTTCCTGGCCTTCTAGTGCAACGATGTCAAGCCCGCTCCGAAGTCACTGGCTGCCAAACCAACTAAAATGTGACGTAACACATCCGACACGTCATTGGTGTCATATTAGGTGAATAATAATAGTAATAGGGTCAATTGAATTGATTTGAATTAATGCTTGCAGATAGCCGGCAAAGGTGGGAATGATCAACTGATGTGAGCGCGTTGTTCAAAGTTAGGTGCCTTAAAAATGGAAGGTAATTTCTTTACTGGCTGAAGCCGAATGAATGTTAGCTTCTGCGGAGAACCTTCTGCTAGTGATTTTTTTCACAGTATGTGTCATTTCTGCTGAAAACATCTTTGTGGAGAGTAAAGACTGTAATATTTGTCAGAACGTTGTTTCGTGACGATTTTGTTTCCATTTATGCGATTCTTATGTTTAGCTTACGTGTAACAAAATACAGTGAGTAGTCGAGACAAGGGAAGTCGTAAATTTTAGGTCCGGATTAAATAAATTCTAATTAATATTCTCGTAATTCTGCACAGTCACTAAATTTGTCTACGTTTTCGTAGAGTAACTGATATTTTTATTGAAATTCTAATACTAATATATATATATATATATATATATATATATATATATAGCTTGACAAAGCCTTTAAAAGGAAATTGCAGTAAACAAACAAGCTACTACGTTTTGCTTTATTGCGGCAGTGGAAACCTTTATTACACCTTAAGGGTTTCCAAAATATGGCATCGTAATACTGCAAACCCTGCACGCTGTGCAATACCGCACTAAGGAGAGAGAGGGTGAGTGTACTTTAAAGGATCATTTTATAACTCTGTTCTGCATGGAGCATCAGACAGCAAATCACAGAGGTTTGCACATAACGGTGTTGGCACTGTAAAGTTTATCGCCTTGTCGTTTGCCTCGTTGTGAAATAAAGTCCGAATGGACTTGCCGTACCGCGGACGGTACGAAAGATATGAAATAATCAACACATTATTTTGTTTACCTGCGCGTGTAACATTGTGTAATAAAGTGTTCACAGATTTACGTGACCAAATATAACCAAATGTATTAAAATTTGTAATTGAAACCTTGAACAACAAAACGTACAGTGCTTAAAATTTGAGAACGACTGTCTTATTGCGTAAAGGAGCGGAAAAGAAACAAAGGGAGGAAGAAAGGAAGAAATTCAAGCTGGTCTTTGGGTATAAATTAAAAAAATGGGACGTCTTTTATAGCGACAGTAACAAGAGTGAGAAATTGCGAGATTGGGTGAAAGGTCTGGAATTCAGTTTTGCTCACTTGGAAAGAATAAATAAGTACGGATCCAAAAAACAAGATTAAATGTGTGTCATCAAATGAAGATCGCAATTATTAAAACTAAGAAAAGATAGAAAGATTAGGTACGGTAGTTACAGAGTGTTTCATAATGCCCCATAGTTTGACTCTTAAGCGGACCCTCATCATGCTTGTACAACTCTGTTTTGTTAAAGGAGTCTTCAGACACATAATTACAATGTCCGTGCCGTGGAGCCCTTTATAACCGAAATACGTACGGAATGTTTGCGACGCAATGTCACTGAAGCTGATGTACGTGTCTCTACAGTGCTATGACCATACAGACATTTGACCAGCGGGCACAGGCAGTTTATGAATTGAAACACCGTCCGTATTGTTTCCGTTACAGTAGGAGCAACATTGTACCTGATAGGTGTAGTGGTGGTGTACTGACATAGTGCTTCACAGCAAGGGTTGAAAATTGTAACAGCGGAAATCTTCTGGCACTCAGAATGCACCTATAAGGCGGTCTAATACCTTACATTCTTGAAAGAAATTCCGCTGACAATGATAATATTGAAAACTACAAATATTTGTTTTATTTAATTAATAAAATTAGAGCTTTTATTTACGTAATAATTTTTATTAATTATCATTATTACATAAAAATATAGCTCTGCTATACATTTGTATGGTCGTGAAAGCTAATTCTTTACCATAAGGGAAAGTTACATATTTTTGGCTTTTCAGAACAAAGAGCGAACTGGATATTTGAACTTCGAACAAATATATTCATGAGAGTAATTTAATTAGCACACCAACTAATGCACATAATTAAAATTTTTACACTAAAACATTTAATACCGCTCCAACATGTTTCGATCGTAAGATCATCTTCAGGGAGCTACACTGTTCCTTGCTAAAGCCACATTTTTAAAAACACTCACTGATTAACTTAATATAAGAAAATTAATCAGTGATTATTTTTAAAAAGGTGACTTTAGCAAGGAACAGTGTAGCTCCCTGAAGATGATTTTAGGATCGAAGCATGTTGGAGCAATTTTAATTTTTTTGGTGTAAAACTTATATGTATGTGCGTTAGTTGGTGTGCTAATTAAATGATTCTACGAAATGCACGGTGCAACGATAAAGATATTCATGAGAGTATTTGAGGAAAATATGTAATAAAAAGGGTCGAGAGTTGCGTCTAATGCAGTTGTAAAAGAATGCAATTGAAGAGCATTTAAAGGGTGAAAAACTTGAAAGGAATTGTGTCTGCTAACGTTGAAGGAATCAGTTCCTAAAGGGACTGGTGTATTAGTACTGAAATTTGTTTAAAGAATAATGAGACAGTGTGGCATGAATTGAGAGAATTAGAATGTAATACAACCTTCCGTGAATATCAAAATGAACTTATATGTCTCTCATAAGAAACGTGGACCATCGGCTATCAGATCTGGGTTCTTTTGGGAATTTATGCGGCGTTGAATCGTAGCTGCTTGTCCTTTGAAGACGGTACCGACAGATTGTCCCGAAACGTCGGTACGCAACTACCATTTTGCGATTCGTAAAGTCCAAAAAGACCGAAAATCTCATTACACCGCGGCAGAAACCTGAAATTACGCACGATCCGGAATATTTCTTATTAATTAAAATCAGCATCCCATAATATTAGTAAGATAAGTTCTTGTCCGTCTGTTGTTTTGCAGCTGTTTTGGAAAGTTGTGTACAGGTGTAGATTTTTGTATATACTATAAATCTACAAGAATTTAGGCGTATTTATATAAACTGGGAGTCCCATAAATCTCCTAAAGTGTTAGAAGTTGCTAGGTTACACTCCTCTGCTCTGAAATTTAGAAATACGAAGACGTTTACAGCAGGGAAGTGGTACGTTTTTGCTACGGAGCGTATGAGCATATTAAAATGGCATACCTTCAGCTTAGTTATAAATTAAAATTCTTGACATGAGCCTATAGTTTGCAGTTCCTGACAACATAATAGAGCGAGTCGAGACTTACTTCTCAAAAGAACATAAAAAAGTATGTTCAGTAACATATCAAAGAAACACACATGTTTTCTTGTGTAGAAATACGTTAGGTATATATGTGTGTGTGTGTGTGCCACAAGAATGTGTTAAAAGCTAGTGAACAACTGAGATATAAGAAGAGGTAACTTGGTTGTTTTCGTGTTACTTCTAAAAAGTTATTACAGAAGAACACCCTGTAACGTTCCGTATACCGGCATATTTGTGTCTGAAAACTGTGTTAAATTTACGATACCTGAAACTGTATGAGAAGTATCCCAATGATTTGACCCGTTCCGTATTTTTCATTCCACAATTCTTATAACAATTTTTAGACTGCAATTTACCCCTGTGAATTCTGTGATTTCAGTGGTCCGTCACGTATCGTTATGCAGTATATGGAAACCCAAATCGCAATAAGGAATGCGCTCCCGACAGTTTCTCACACATGACATAAACCACAATTTCTCTCCTTAAACGCAGAATTTAAGCTTAGTGACGAAAAGTCCAGGTTGAAGCCAAAATTCACTTCATATAAATGTTGCTCCATGAATATGTTCTTCACTACTCCATATGTATATGATAACAAGGCTATGGAAACAGAATGAGCATCCTTCACCATTCTTCTTCTACTGAAGAAGCATTTACAAAAGCAAGCAGGTAATGGTGCTGGTAAAAGAACTCGGAAAGGGCTTGCACTCTTCGAAATTAAATTTCCGCTTGTTGCAGTTGTGATGACATTCTACCACCCCTGTAGCTCACCCCCATTCCTAGTAAGGCTCTTTTCTCCGTTTCCAACAGTGGTTTCTTTTTTTTATATCCCAATCCCCTTTACTTTAATGTGGCTTGGAAAAAAAATTCAATATAAGTGTCAAGAGAATTACTGTATTTTTCGCTCACCAGCAGTCAACATTGAAGGTGGCCAGCAGTGCTGCAGCTGCCTAGGGAGAGGGAGTGGCTTTGGGAGAACATAATTAAAGATAAGGAAAATAATTTTAAAAATTAATTTTATACGGCAATAATATATTAGTTCCTTGGAATGGAATAATTATTTTTCATTTTTTTTAAGATCTGTTCTCTACTGGTCACGAAATTAGCCACTATAAAAGTCATTATCTGTGTCACGTGTAGATGAAATCACAATGAAATTAACATAATTACTAGAAATTCTAGGACCCGAATTCTTCTCGTTACTCACGGTATACTGTTTCTACCGAGTTCTCGTGGTATGTCAGTCTGATGCAGGGCTTTTTCTTTGATAGTTTGCCATGTCGGTAGCACGATAAAGGAAAGATCCTGCTGATATCATTTATTACAGTGGCGCAAAATTTTGTTTCTCAGCCCAAGTACCGTGCTGTGAGACCCTATAAGAAAATGTAAGTAAAACTGCACGCACGCCTTCTGAACGTGGCACTAAATAGAGATAAGTGGTTGACTTCACACTTCGGCCACCGCACTCCTGAAGAAAGTGCTCCCAGAATAAGAGACTGGGTAAGAGACATGTCCGATCGGACCGTGACGGTGAAGAGATAAATCTATGACTTTCCTGGAAAAGAACTGCAATGTAGCCCTTAGCGAGTCGTTTCTGTTATTGTGGCAGCGAAGCTTACAGAAATGACATTACGACGCAGTTTGAGTTGGCGAGAAACGTAATATCAAGGCAACAGCAGAAGGTTTTACTCTTAAGGTGACTTTTATTATGCAGTCAATAATTTTGTTTTCCAATTCTATGCAGGAATAAAAATTCTCTGAGGAACCTTCCCGCGAACTTCATATGTTTTATCCAGTGATGGCCCATGAATGCCCATCGGAAATCAATTCCATCTTGTTCTGCCGTCCGTCTTGTTTGGAAACGTTGGTAGTTAGGCATTGAACATCGTAGTGGCAAAATGTCATTCAGAAATTATTGAAAGTCAAAAATGATCGTAATATCTTTCGTGGCGTAGCCACTTTTCTCGTCTAGGACGTCGATAATTCAATTTAGGTCGGACACCTTTTACTTTTTTGTGTCATGAGACGTAGTGGTTGTAATTCAGAAATGAAAAATATTGCCGCGAGATCTCTACGAATGCATGATAGTGTACAATGCGACAGCAGTTTAACGAACATATACTGCTATCGCATTACAACTTTTTTCTTTTTTTCCTGTGGCGCTGCACCCCAACGCAGGCCACGGCCTCCTCATTCTTGAGGTTTCTAGATCACACACAACGACGCATCACATTTGGTAGGACTTCTCTGGACGAGTGATCAGCTCGTCGCAGAGACCTCTACCTGACAACACACAACACTCAACACAGACAAACAACCATGCCCCTGGCGGGATTCGATCCCAAAATCCCGGCAAGCGAGCGACCGTATATCCACGTCTTAGACCGCACGACCACTGAGATCGTGTCGCATTACAACTGCAATTTCAAATTTTATTGTTGGCGTTTTGTGCAATGAATGATGTGCAGTCTAAAAATTCGGCACGTAGTCTAATTAAGTGTAGACTGTTTAAAATTGTCCTTTGGTAACTCAATTTTAAATGAATTTTTACTGTCCTGCAATAAGGCATTTTCTTAAACGCCATTAAACAATTACAGCAACACGAGTCATTAGCATAAATGTTAATAACTTTACATTGCGAGTTTATTACCCATGTAAAGGCCCAAGTTAAATAATAATAATTGTAAGACTCTCCCTGTGTGCCACAGCCACCCATCTGAACACAATGAGTGAGAAGACAAAATTCCTGGCCCCATATGTAATCCATATTCTTTCACCCAGTTCGTAATCATTTACTGGATTGAATTATCCTCTTCAGAACAAAATCGATGAGAGTATATTCAGTTGATAGTGCATCGCAAAATCAACCAATAAGGAATCAGTTTAAAATGCCATGCGAGGTATTCTTTTCGGAACACTATCGAGTAATTTCTTGTATGAAATGTAACTGCAGAAACAACTCGACGTTTCGAACAGCTGCAGTTAGACATAATCATGCGTACACAAAAAACTTGTTTCATCTTCTGAATATTAACTGCTACTTTCTGTTGCAGTGTGGTGCATGCTTTGCCCTTTTTAACGAAAAGGCTAATTTTTCTTATGGATTCAGTTCATGTGTGTTGGGGGAGGGGGGGGGGGGTAGTGGTTTGGTGGATTTTAGGGTTCTTCAGCTTCATGGCTATGTGTGTCTTTCTGCAAATTAATATGAAGCGAATAAAACTTATATGGTTCTAAAAATTAGGGCAAAGTTAGTAGTCTGAAATTAGAGGTGAAGGCAAGATGTCATATAAAGGACAGGATTATAAATAAAATGCTATTCGTTGCACAGGACTTGTCATTCTGGACTAAGGGGTAGATTTATACAAACGATGGTAAAACTCCCATTTTTTTTCTTCGGTTTTCAAAATACAATTTCTTCCAGCCCCGTATATATTCCGTGTTTTATTCTCAATTATATATATATATATATATGTTCCTGTTAGGAAAGTTCTAATGTTAAGGCGGACAGGACTCTTCCCTTCACCATTACGACCTGACCGACTTTGCAACTTCATGGTATTGACCCTGAGTTTCTTGTTTACGTTATTGTGAGACCAAAGGACGTTACGAAGGATCTGTCTTTTATGATCTATTTCCAATTGAAAATGTCTTCTGTAGACATAAAAGTGGAATAATATTATCACACTACACATCCTTACATAGACCAGAGTATGGTGCAATGGATCAGTACATTTCGTACAAACGTTACATTTATTCAACTGTAGTCGTTGATTCAACAGAACTAGCTGGCCCAACGCCTTGTGCACGCAAGCCTTTTTCCACCAAAGTGACCGTACCCTGAAGCAGTTACATACAAACACTTCGTGGGTTGACAGAATCCAAACTCAGGCAGCACTCTTCCCGAAATGTCGGTAACTATTTGTCAAACTACATGGCATCCCAGAAGGCTTTGATCTTCAACGCTACCGCTCTGATAAGCTCACGTCTCCGCAACGACTTTTCGTTTCATCTGCGCCTACTTCTCGAGAGTGGGCTATTTTTATGGGGTTTCTAAAGAACATGTGTACCTATGCAAATTTCCTGTTGTTCACACATTCCGTCAGTTTCTTCTGGACTTTCTTTTTCTATTTTTGTAGACAGTTTAAAATTTTAAAGTTCTTTATCTCCCAGAATGTTGCAATCTTTCTGAAGACATTCAGCAATCATTTTAACAGCCATATTACGTGTAATGGCATGTAGCAAATACACATACATGTAGCGACACGTCTCCTATTTTAAGCGCAATCACAAATGTTTGAGTATGGCGGTTTCCAGATCACACACAACGACGCACCACTTTCGACAGGACTCTCCTGGACGAGTGATCAGCTCGTCGCAGAGACCTTACCTGACAACACACAACACTCACAACATACAAACATCCATGCCCCCGGTGGGATTCGAACCCACAATCCCAGTAGGCGAACGGCCGCAGACCTACGCCTTAGACCACGTGGCCACTGGGACCGGCAAAATTCTTTTAAAATAAATTTCTCCGTTGTTTCTTTATTTAATATTTCTAAGCGCCAGCAACCTGTTGTCACATGCTTTTAATTTAAGTTGATTTTGTAAAGAATGATTTTAGTGTTTTGTTCATTTATTACAACGTCATGTTTGCGCTGCAATGAAAACCTGCAGTAGAAAACAAACCGTAGATGATATTGGGTTTGCGTATTCTTGATGTTAATATATTAAGCTTGGTGTGAATATCTGTATTGCCTACTTGTACGCCGAATAGGAGATTCTGGCTTTCAAAGAGTCAAGCGAAATTCGAGAGGCGTAATTGTATTTCCGTAAGTTGTAACAAGTCACAGCGATGCATCTCTGGCGATCAATTGGCATATGTTTATGTAGTAGCTTTTAAAATTTTCGCTCAAATAGTAAAACTTTCTGTCACTTTTAATGAGGTACATTATCATATTGTGTTTGAATAACGGTCAGCTGGGGCTCTGCAGTCACGGAAGTCCTATATCCATAATGCTAGTTGACGTGGCGGACATAATTAGGTTTGATTGTGAAAGAAACAACGCAGCGTGAACAGGGCCGCACAAATGCCTCATCTGGTCGTTACATATATTTATGAGGACAAGTCGCAGTGTTTTTTCCTGTTCATTTTTCACTGCCGTTATTTACATTCATATCAATATACGTATTACTCACTTCCACTTGTACCGTAGTGTAAATATTTATTGAAATTGGTTACAGGAACAATTTTGTAATTTATCTTGGTACATCTTGTATACACCGAATGCGCAATAAAACTTTATAAAAAAAATTATAAAGACGCTGTAAGACTCTTTGTGATGATTCTGTATTTTCATCACACATCAAAGAAAACACATTAGGAAAAGAAGGAAAAGAAGAAGGACCAAAAGAGAAAAAAGAGCAAGAAAGTAGGAGAATAAAGAGTGAGGAGAAAGAGGGAACGGAGTTCACTAAGAGTGGATAAACAAAGTGAACGGCGAAGAAGTGAAGAAAGAAGAACGTACATGTACGTATTTAAGGAAAAGGAATGGAGAAATGGGCGGCTAAAACGTGGTTAATTTAAAATAATATATTACGTGGAGACTGAATATTTATGTTGGCCATCAGTCAATAACTTGACTGATGGCTGAGAAAATCCGCTCTTTGCTTCTCAGTTATTCTTATTGAATCATGCTTGGAAAGACGTCACAGCCACTTTCTTCAACGCAGCTTAACATTCATAACTATTCTACTATTGGAGCTGCATTGTTTGCGGGCAGTTCTCGACGTGTAGTTACAACACTTTAGACCTCGGCCGTAGATGGCCATTCTCGTAAATGGCGAGATTCACACGTAACTCCTTGAAGCTCTTACAACAAAATCTTTACTGAACTCTTAAGTAGATCGCAGGTATTGTTAATGTGTGAAAGGCAGAATTCATTACACTCTTGTCTGGTGTCTACAATTCACTGGGACGCTGCTGGCAGCTAACAGTCGGCGTTTGCCCATCTGCACAGCAGTAATGTTGTCAGAGTGTCTGTGCTGAGTTCAGCGCTCACCACATAGGTACATGGGACAGCACAGATAATGATTCATAGGATTCTGAATTTTGGTGCTAGAGTGTGGTGAACTGTTATCTTCGTGCTCTGGTCATTTTACCACCGGCTGAAACCCCCGTGCACACATTTAAAAAGACACAGGGCGGACCCTAAGTTCTGTTCGAAAGTGACGAACGTTTATGTCTATTCCTTTGGTCGGTACCGAACACCAGACATCCTCCTGTAGCCAGTATTTACAATGACTGATTGCGGAAAGAAGCACGAAAAAGCACTGCCATTTTCAAAATCGTATTTGAACCTAAGGAAAATGTTGGTGTACAATAAAGGGAAGTGCATTACGTCGGAAGTTTTTTTTTATTTATGAATAGCTGTACGTTTTTAGAGTAGCGGATGGGCTGAAAATGTAGCTCGTGAGTCACGAAACCCCTACGGTTAAGAAAGATCGCCCACTGGAAAATGACAACTCGGAAGGAGAAGGTTACATGGTTGGATAGAAGTGTCCCACTGAGGCACTACGCAACTGAGTGCAGAAAACGTACGAATGTGTACCCTTGAACTGTCTTAATATTACCGGAATGCGAAAGACGAATTATGGCAAAATTTTGGAGAGTATAGTAAGTGAAGCAAAGAACCACAATGAGTAATTGAAATAAGGGATTAATATATGAAATCGGAGATATGTATTAAGAAAAAGAAATATAGGAAAAGAGGTAGAAGAACAAGATACGAAGGAAACAGAACGGATGAACACTTCGGATGGCGTTGTAATACAGCTCAATTAATTTGATTAAGTTTCGTCATATGAGGAGGGTAGACGGCCTGCTGGATTGCATACAGTGACACACTTGGCATTACAGATGTTGACTTCTCGGGTTCTGCTAGCAGAAAATTGGCTTTTATGTTTGGAATATTATGTTTATACCTGTAGCTACGAAGAATGTTCAATAAGAAAAGTTCCCTGGGTTAAAGGAGTTGAAAGAAGAAAGGTCGTTACATTGTCAAACGTCGCTCAGTTACCGCACTGTAGTATCGTTATTTTTGTGATATTCTCCTTGTAATTGACGTTCAGATGACCGTGCATCGTGATAAATTCTTATATTAAAACCAACTAGATGCATTAATTTCTCAAATTTATGTTTGGTATAAAATTCTACATGTTTCGGACAGTTCCTCTGTCCATCATCAGGAAATTTTCACTGTACACACAGCAATGATATATGTCATAGAGTTTTGTTGACAGCTTGCGAGCAGGATCAGGACGGTTCCGTCCTGATCCTGCTCGCAAGCTCTCAGCACACCTGTATAACATACACCATTGCTGTGTGTACAGCGAAAAACTCCTGATGATGGACAGAGGAACTATCTGGAACATGTAGAGTTTTCTTCCAAAATTAAATTTTAGAAATTAGTGGTTCTAGTTCTTTTTATTATAAGAATTCTCCCTGTAATTGTTTCACTGTCTCATCTTGGCATGAATTTAAACATTCCTTCGCCGTAGAAATCGGCCTTATGCATTGGCAACCGTTTAAAACAACCATTTACAATTTTCCTTTGTTGTGATTTGCACAAGGCGACCTCCACTTATTTCGCGTCGGTTTTCGGGATCAGTTCCTCCACTCATGTTGCTTTCACATCCGTTCTTAATGTGTTGGTTCGACCAATGCTGTCAACATCACAGACGTCCGTTTGTAATTTCAGAACTATGCGCTATTTTCTGTCATGTTGCGCCATTACACGCCATCATCATGTCAACCTATATCAAGTGGCGGTTAATTTCTTTGAGGAAAAATATTTCGCCCATAAAACCGAATCGCACTGCAACTTCTCCCTCCGGATCAGGTTTCCAATACCGTTTCTATTGCACGTCAGCTTTTTCCATAAATAGCATCTGATTGACTGGGTGTTGCACCATATGTTGCTTGGCCTTTCGTCCTATCGTTTCTGCCTTATTACAGGGCCATAACCTCTTCCAGAACGAGTTCTCCAAACAGTGTGATCGACCGTCTCCTCCTTAAATTTCCAATATCACCACTTGTCCCGAAGGTCATCCAGAAGCTGTTTACGTCTTCTTCCTCGTCTTCCCGTAACTTCCAACCTTCCCTCTGTCTGTCCTTCAGTAACGTGTTTTAGAAGGCAGTTCCTACGAAAGATGTTACCAACCCAGTTATCCTTTCTTCTTTTTATTGTTTGTGGCATATTCCTCTCCTCCTTAATATTGTGTAATGCTTCATTTCTTATATTACCGAAAAATTAAATACGTGCATGATGAACAGAAAGTTTACAGCCTGGGGGGGGGGAGTCAATTCCTGGTACTTCCTAGAAATTGTATTTTGCAGTAGTTTTATGTCTGTGGTACGTGTGCAATTTTCTCATTATCTTCAACTGACCATTCTGAACTACGTACGAATCCTGTACTTGAATTTGCTAACGACCATTTTTAATCCTCTCCATGTTGCGAACGAATTGTCATGCTCAGGATATGCAGTCGTTACCACACTATATAATGCTGACGTTAATAGTTGAAGTGTGCGTTGATGTTAGTTGTTCCTTTCTTTGTGAATGCAGATAGCGTGTGGTTATTCACTGCCTGATGTGCAAGTACAAGTTAAAGCGTTAGTACTAAAAGAAACGGTGGTTGGGAAGACAGAACTTTGTTCTACCCTGAATCTTACAAAAGGTAAATGACTTGATTGTAGAATGATTGAAGAAAAGTGCTTTACGAGGGGTGGGGCGAGGTTCTATGTGGTGCAGAGTGTGAGGTCAATGGAACCGTGACACCGAGACATTTCTACGTTGATAGCGCAAGAAATATCAGGAATATTGATTTTAGTCTTCCTCGTTGCCAACAAGAATAGACGCTCCGCTCCTGTCTTAAGTAAGGGTTTCATGAACTGCATTAACAGCACGTTCAGGTCGCTTATTGCTTTTATGTTTCCAGTGTGACAGGCCTATTAACTTTAGTTTAAAATACGTCACTACCTGTCCTGGTCGAACCTGAAGCTTCGGTATTGTGTCTTCAGCCTATACCTTCTGGAACAAGCAAGGAATATAAATTCCCTCACGATCCCATTCATTATTACTTTCACTTCTACCACGTTTGTCACTTCTAGATTTTCACGTTAAGTTCTGCGCTTTTATCTTGTCCTCCAACCTGGCTGCTTGTATCGCCCGTTGCTTACTTCCACGTATTACAATATTATATATAGATCCATATATTCTCTAGTCGCAGTGTTTTTTCCTGTTCATTTTTCACTGCCGTTATTTACATTCATATCAATATACGTATTACTCACTTCCACTTGTACCCTAGTGTAAATATTTATTGAAATTGGTTTCAGGAACAATTTTGTAATTTATCTTGGTACATCTTGTATACACCGAATGCGCAATAAAACTTTATAAAAAATTATATTCTCTTCATCTCTTCCCTTTCACCTGGATATAATATTTTCATACTTAAGCGCACGGTTACTCGCCCAATTCTGCTCGAATGATTGATTTTACTGACAGTACACTTACTTATTCCTTTAATAATCTATTCATGTGTTAATTCTTCCACAATTAAGAAGACTGATGTCGTCTGGAAGGCAGAGTCATTTAGTCTGGCAGTAATTTCTTGACGCTTTGGAGGAATCTTCTGCCTCCGTCATGAGGGTTCCTATTTTACCTCAAGAGGAAAACAGCACGTTTTTCTGCACCGGCGATGCACATTTGCGAGACTGTGAGTCGTCGCATCTCAGGAGACAGCAATGTTTGTGATGAACTGTTGTGACAATCTGGTCTTATTTTCACAGATATACTGAAGTATACTTATCCCTTGGCTACGGCAGCTGGTCGCCTACCTCACACCCCAGAGGCTTCTTTATCCTTCGTGACTACCAGAGTCTGGAGTTCAGTAACTGGGTAGTCCATGGGATTTTTGATTGACAAAGTGTTATTGGGACGGAATTTTGTCGGAGCCCTTTGGTTTCTCCTGCCAATTGTAAATCGGTAGATGCTCCATGCCCGTATGTTACATCAGATCTATCTAAGGCTGCGATATCAAACACGCTTGCCACACAGCTGCCGTACTTGAAAATTACTTACGCCTTCCACCTTCTCGCCTGAGCTCCTTCAGTCCGTCTCAGTTTTGGCTGCCTGAATATTTAAATTTTAAACATTGTTATAATGCTTTTTATTTCAACCTGTAAGAAATAACTTACGGTGATGCGAATAGTAATATAAATATGAAAAATCATTATAATGATTTTAGTGCGATGAAAACAGCCAGTTCTGTGACTGCATGGTGCATGGGGAGATAACTGATACTGAAATGATTAGTTTGACGTTCATAGGGCCGTGCATCGTAATATTATTTCTATAGTAAAATCAACTAGATGCACCAGTGTATCAAATTACCCGCTACCAAGCAGACAGCAGTATCTGTCTGACAAATGCCTGTTGCTGTATGTACAGTCTTGTCCTGACGATGGACGGAATAAATTTTATACACTGGTGCATCTTGTTGGGTTTACTAAAGAAATAAAATTGAAATTATTACTCTCTTATATAAGTTTGAAGGTAGCCTTACGGTTTGCGGACAGTATTACTGCCCCCCCCCCCCAAAAAAAAAGGAAAGAAAAGAATTTATTTGCTCTTGTAAAATATTGTGTAAGAACATAATGATATTTGGTGACAATACGAAAATTCGACTTTTCCGCCGACCCATGGGTTACTTGGTAGTAGCATAAACTGACACATTCTTGAAACAAATAAAATACCGTGAAAAGGCAACTGTACTCTCCCTAGGGCGGAGTGGCGATCAGCCACTTTGCTGTTCTGTCCTCCCCTTCCCTGTAAGTGCGCCTTTCTGCAACGTGTCGCAAAGCGTTCCTTCTTATATTACAAGGCTTCAGTCCCTGAGGAATGCTGAATTGTCTGTGGGTAAAAGTGTAAATAAAGGAAGTCCCACTCTATATCGTATAGATTGAAATTTTGCGAATGCACACGGTAGAATTGTGGGCCGGGTAGCGTAGTGGTTATAGCGACTGGCTACGGACTGGAAGGTCCGGGGATCGAATCTTGGTGGGGACGAGATTTTCCGCACCTGTCCAGCCTGCCTCCTGTACAATGGGTACCGGGTCTTTACCGGGGGTAAAGAGCAGCCGGGGCGTGACGCTGACCCCTCAACTCCTTCTAGTCCCGCGGTTGAGATAGAGTAGAGCTATACCTCTCCTCCCCCCATGAGCCGTACGGCCTGTACAGAGCCTCAGTGCCTGTACAAGAGTGCACCTTACCTTTACCGTTACCTTACACGGTATAATTTTAGAGCACTAACTCTTCTAAATTTCTGCGCGGGAGACAAGCGATTCGAATCGCTATCAGTAACTTGAAGTCGATTACCGTCCGCACTGAGATTTCTGTTGATTTTTATTGATTTATCCAGGTTAACACGGGTGACGTCAGAAACAGAACACGGGCAGTTTCTCATAGTCAAATATCGCCAAATGCACAGCTAATTGGACGCTGTAAATCTTCCGCAGCTGAGACAGTATGGTTAAATTGCGGAATATCAAACCATCATGATAAATTTAGGGGGTTTACAGCCGTTTGTTTGTTAGATTCGAAACTCACACAGAGTGTTTATAAATCAAAAGGTTAATCAGTCCCATTACAGGCCCGAGGTGCCCAGAGGATTCCAGAAGTTAAGGTTCCCAGATTACGTAACAATGGCCCGGAATGTTGGTAAGGTTTTCAGCCTTACGCACTGGCCGTTTTTACCCTCAGGAAATACTCCTGGTACTCATTTCTGTTAGACGCTGAGTCGATCCCAGGGCCTTAGTGCGATCGGAAGGATTATGTCAATGAAAACTTCCAATGACACTATCTGGAATCGAACCAGCGTTCTTCCGATTTGTAGAACAGCACCTTAACCACTGTGCTGCCGCAGTTCCCAGTGTTTATAAATATTTGCTTCATTTCTGTTTTGTCTATTTCGCATGCAAAGGGTTTGAATTGCTGGGTGGACCATGTAAACCGAATGTTTGTTTGGTTCAGGTAAGTATAGCTTTTTGTAAACATGCGAGTTGCAAAGGAAACAAAGTGCTGAATCTTACGTTTTCTTCAGTGTAATAATAAATCTTTGTGAATTCCTTGGAAGATTGCTGGAAGTGGCCGAGACATGCAGGGAGTCTGTCCATGATAAACAAGTGATTTCATTACAGTGTAACCCACCAAGGGTTTCGCAGAACGTCCCGAGGGGTTCTACGAGAAGTTGTGGAGTATATAAATAAACATTTTGAAATGCAGCAAATAATGTCAGGTATCCCTCAAAAAGAAAGCTTTGTCCGGCAATTGGCACTACTGGATTAATCTCCGTGCGCAGCCAAATGCTTGTTTCTTTTTTTTCTTTTTTTTTTTTCGGTTTTGAGTTTTCCGGATATGGAACTTATTTATGGGTTTCCCCTTGGAAAAGGTTTGGGGAAAACAGCTTTTTATATAATAACGTAGTACACACTTCTCGTCACGCAGTCTCTTTGAAGGGGTTTTTAATAGCAATTTGTTCTTTAACTCAAAATTCTACGTGCCCCCACTGGGCCTCAGTAATTATAGGAAATCTGAGTTTGTATAAACATTAAAATTTTGCATAAGTAAAGAGCAGAGAGTTCGCTATCAACGGGCCCGGAGTTGCCTCGAAGTATCGAAAATTCGGACTGCACGTTTACAATTGAAATATATTTTATCGTGATTTACTCCTCATTGTTTGCGTATTTTAATATACACACTTATATCGTATAACAAGAGACGAATACACAAAATGAACGGCTAACATTTAGTGCAGTAGTGTCTGAACAAGACGTGTGCCCACACATATATGCACTTCTGTCTCACTCTGTACCAGCATAGGAACGCCCTTAACTGTAGCGTATCGGCACGGACGAAATGGAACCTCAAAGAATCGGGACTCGATTATGGAGATTCTTCTTTATATAGTCTTTATTTAATGGTGTTGTCCGTTGCTCTTCCCTCAGAATGTCTATGCTTTCCAAGTCATGTTCTGGAATGAAGCGGTCTTGGCCTAGGTACTCTCCAAACATTAGCCTGGAGGGACTGAGGAAAACAGCATAAAACGTGGTGAGAATTACCCGTATGTCTGGCAAGATTCGAACCGACGACTTGCCGAACACAAGCCAGAGGCGTTGTCTCTTTAGCTGAACTACTCAGTGTACGCACGGTACAGCTGTAACCCTGCAGTCGCTGCATAGTGACGTCATGAACGGCTGCTCTGTCTGTTACAGTTTCTGGCGACCTGAATGTTAAATTTATTTATCTGCTCACTGAACAGCCTGCAACACCACGGATATATAAAAAAACATGCACTGAAAAATGTAAAATGTTTTTGGTTGCAGGCGAACTGTGTTTTGACATGTGCACAGCCACCATAGCACATGTTTACGGAATCATAACACCGTAATGATATGTTGTTTCTTGCTGGCTGGCTTACGAATGTACATGTTTAGTTAACATCTGTATCCATATTTACTAAAACATCTAGTGCACGGTGTCTAAAAATGTCTACTGTCCTCTAACATTATTGTGGCTTACACGCATTTTTATGACGGTTAATTTTCTAATATTTCTGTTCTAAAAAAATTAGGGCATTCTGTGCTTGCGTAATTAAGCACCAAACCATGACCGACGTTTATAATAGTGTAGTTGTAACTCCAATGTATCGTAATGTACGTGACAGGTGAGGTACACGTGCAGGCATTTGTCCGCAGGGAATGATATCCATTAGACAGGACACTGGATGGTACTCACAGCTGGTGTTGTTACAGTAGCGAAAGGAGATATTTTTATCCCGCATTGAACGTACTTTAAATTCTCCGGTAGTCTGCCAACCTAGTTACTCTACCTAATGAGTTAATCAACTCATTACACCCCAGAACATTTCGTAACCTAGTCACTCTACCTGAGTCACTCGACTCACTGTACTCCAGTACAGCTTGTGACTTTGTCACTCTACCTGAGTCATTCGACTCACTGTACTCCAGTACAGCTTGTGACTTAGTCACTCTACCTGAGTAACCCGACTCACTGTACTCCAGTACAGCTTGTGACTTTGTCACTCTACCTGAGTCATTCGACTCACTGTACTCCAGTGCAGCTTGTGACTTAGTCACTCTACCTGAGTAACCCGACTCACTGTACTCCAGTACAGCTTGTGACTTAGTCACTCTACCTGAGTCACTCGACTCACTGTATTCCAGTACAGCTTGTGACTTAGTCACTCTACCTGAGTCTTCCGACTCACTGTA
>Ga0123355_10004706_pt1 | contig 19844 bp, 48 predicted proteins | sample TergutEmb28metaG_3_FD_89872 | JGI IMG/M metagenome (GOLD analysis project Ga0123355, IMG submission 89872) | Embiratermes neotenicus P1 segment gut microbial communities from Petit-Saut dam, French Guiana - Emb289 P1 | ecosystem: Host-associated > Arthropoda: Insects > Digestive system > Gut ...
CATGAACACATTCCAAGATAGCATATATCTCAGCCTGAAAACTTGTAGCGTACCTTCCTACATAAATACTGACCCTTTTCCCCACAGATTACCCATAGAATCCAGACCCGGTCCCCTCACTCATCCTGGTCCCATCTGTAAACCAGACGACCCCTTTGTCTACAGGAGGAGTCCCAGTTTCAGTTGTCCATTCTTCTCCAGTCAACATGATAACCCTATATATTGGGGTATAAAATTGAATGCTGACCTCATAAAATCTACTTTCTTGTTAAATATGGAGTCTGGCTGCCGAAGCCGCATCAATACACTGCTATGTCCTCGATTTGGGCGTAGGTAAGACCAGATTCCCAAACTCCATAGACGATGCGCAAGTGACCTCGCCTCACTCTGTACCACTAGCTCCTGTGGGGGAGGCAAATAAGTGCATCCACAGCATTGGTGGAAGTAATGTGCATCGCTTCCGTTATCCCTAAGCATACAAATCTTTGAACTCTGCTTAGTTTTTTCTTGGCACTAGCCGTCTGACAGCCAGGCCACAATACCAAGGATACAAAAGTAGTGGATGACCTAATGATAGAGACGTAGACCCAATGAACCACCCAGTGTCTCAGGCCCCACGTCACACCACAGGCCTTCCTACAGACCCACAGCAGATTGTGTGACTTTCTCACTTTAACATCCACGCGCTCCCTCCAAGTCAGTTGACAATCCAGGACTACACCGAGGTACTTGACCGACATAGAGCGGCGTAAACTCATCCCAAAAAGGCGTGGTTCTTAGAAAGCAGGGAGTCTCTTTCTTTCTTTGTCTGAATACAAGTCGAGTCTTGTCGAGATTAACTGAAAACCCGAGCTGGTCACACCACATCTCTACAGTAAGAAGGGCCCAGTGTATGAGCCCTGATACCGTACTTCTGATTTTCCCACCGCTGGACCACATATCCTTTAGTATAAAGTACACATCCGTTGAGCCTTGCTATCAGTCCGTCAACAACAAGGCACCATAGGAACGGTGGCAAGACACCTCCCTATAGGCAGCCTCTAGGCACCTCAAGGCTCCTGGAAGATTCATCAAGAGTCACAGTAGCCAGCCGGTCCACCAGGGTAGCTCTAATCCATCGTATGATGGTGTAATCGACCATATGTTTAGCCAGAGCAACTCACATGGAGACATAGCAGGTGTTATGAAACGCCCCTTCTGTTTCAAGGAAAACAATCAGACCTGTCTCCTGTTAGTCAATCGCCTTCTCAAACCGAACCACAAGCTGATGAAGGGCAGTTTCCACAGACTTTTTAGCCTGGTATGCGTGTTGGTTGGGATGTAATGGCATAAACGCCAAAATATAATCTCCTTAAAATCTATCTACCAGTCTCTCGATGGCTTAAGTAAGAACAGTATGAGACTGATAGGTCTGAAGTCCCTAGGTCCACCATAGGAATTCCTACCTGGCTTAGGTATGAACACTAATTTAACGTGGCGCCACAGCTGGAACCTAGCCAGTCGCCAAGCAGGCACGAAAAATCTTGACCGAGGAAGAGACGAGGACCCCGTTCCTTAATCTCATAGGCACGATGCGCACATCGTAGGATTGGGGACTGTTTTTCTAGGTATAATCCTTTGAATCCGCTGTGTTCTGCGCAGAAGCTTCACCTGTCACTGGATGTGGCTATTCACCACGCAGAGACGGCCTTGGGTGGAAAGAGGCAATAATTATTAGCATCTACCACCCTTGGATAACGGCTAAGAGCTCCCTTCTAGCAATCGATTACAACTCTCGGTAATGCGATGACCCCGGCACGGCCCAGCCAACTTCCCTTGGCCCCAATTCATTCTTAGTAACCTTAAACAACGTTATATATAATATGTAATTTATATCATGTTAATGGATCTGCGGTGTGTATGTTGTTGGAAATTATGTTTAACACTCTTTTCGTTTCACATAAAATGTTAACAGCTTTTCACGGAACGACACAAACACCTATTATCTTGGAAATTTAGACCATTGCCAATAGGGAAGGCGTACGTTTGACGTGTGCTTTGAGTTCAGCAATCAGTGACATTGAGTAACACGGAAGTGATAGGCGTTTCTTATACAAAGTGAAAGAAGATAACTTAAATATAAAAATAAGATAGCGTCTTGTGTCATCCTGTTTAACTACGTAATTTACTGAAAGTAATTCGACGGTGGGTAACCACGAAAAGAAAGGAGCAGTCTGCATCTGTGGCTGCTGCTTTACAATTAACAGCTCTGGTTTCAAACGTCAGTCTCAGCTTCGCCATGTCTGTCTGTCCGTCTGCCCTCAGGTAGCAAATGCATAAGTCCTGCAAGGAATGTCGTGGGTTATAATGTTTAGGAGTTTCAGTGATGTTTTTAAAAACGTTCCAACTGTCGGTTACTATCAGATAATAATAAATATGGACATTCTGTATAAAAACTTACACGCGTTTCTGCGTTTGTTTTGAGTTTAGTCGTTTAAATGAACTTTATCATCCGTGCAAGCAATGCAACGAAGATAAGATGCACAGAAACAGGCGACAGTGACTGTGTGCCCTCAGTACGTACAGCTGACACTCACTGTGTGCCCTCAGTACGTACAGCTGACACTGACTGTGTGCCCTCAGTACGTACAGCTGACACTCACTGTGTGCCCTCAGTACGTACATCTGACACTGACTGTGTGCCCTCAGTACGTACAGTTATTCCGTAAGCCTTAACTTATTCGAAGTAATGACATAAAAGAAGGCGAACACACCTGAATTATGATGCGATATATCTATGCTTCAATTTATGAAACTGTTTGTGAAATTAATATAAACAGCTTATCATAATAAAAATTTTTCTTCTTAATCTCTTATATTAAAAATAGTACGAGATTTATCACGAGTTTTATCACACATAAAATGGCGCAAGTACCGGGAGTGTTTTAACTTATCCCCACTTTTCCAATAAACATAGGCCTAGCTCAGTACAATGCTTCAATTTTCAAAGTACACTCAACGAATTATTTCCGACTAGTCAGACGTGAGAATTTGGAATGGATTTCTACAGCTTCGTGATAGCAATTATCTGTGCAATCAGGGTTTTATGCTTTCAATTTGTATTCACAATCCAGTTCAAACCCTGAACACACAAGTGTACAGCTTGCTAAAACAGGAATACGGAGAGTGCCAGTTGGCGAGACGCTGGAAAAGCATTGCGCGTGGACACGGTTTGTTGACTGAGAGGAAAATAATCGAATCTAATTCAGCAGTTTTAAATTTTGCACTGTGTATCAAATAGCATAACAATTTCTCATGCAATGGAACTGAAATATATCAGGTCAAATCCCATGTGACTGAAATGTGCTTAATATTTAAAGACACACATTTTATAAGCTTCTAAATCGAACAAACAACAAGACAGGCCCTTAGAAAGCTTCGATTTTCGTCCGCGGAAAATATTCGAACGGCTGAAAAGGTTTTCGGAGAGGATTCAATGAGTGAAGCCCAGTTAAAATTATCGTAGCGACGATTCAAAGAAAGCTGGGAATCCGTTGTAAGCGGTCGAATTTATGGAAGGCTTTCAAAAAACAGAACTCCTAAAATGTTGAACGCGTGCGGGCTGCAATCAACGAAAATTGGCGAGAGACAGTACGAGATATAGAAGAAGCACTGGGGTTTCCACGAATCGTTGTTTCAGAGATAATGACGGAGGATCGTGGCAAGAAACCTGTGGGGGCACAATTACTTCCGCGGCTCCTGTCAATATAGCAGAAGGAATTTCGTGCTGAAGTTGTACAGAATTGTTGAAACAGCTAACAAAGACCCAGATTTCTACAAAAAGATCATTACCGGAGATGAGTAATGGGTCAATGAATATGATCCTGAAAAAAAAGCCCAGACTTCCCAATGGAATTCGCCTGAGTTTCCATTTCCGAAGAAGGCGCAGCAAAGTCGGAGAAAATTTAAGGACATGATGACGGTTTTCATTGTCAAGAAGGCGTTGTCAGCCACCAACAATCTGCTGTACAACACCAGCAGTTTGTTATCCACCACAACCAATAATTTGCTGTCCACCACCAGGAATATGCAGTCCACAAAAAGCAAACTGCTGTCCAAGAAAACCACTAATCTGCTGTCCAACACCACCAGTTTTCTGCGGTCTACCACCACCAGCACTCTGCTGTCAACCACCAACACTCTACTCTCCAACACTAACATTCTGCACTCCACAACCAACACTCTGCTGGCCACCACCAAAAAACTAAACTCCACCAATAATATTTTTCTCTACACAATCACCAATAAGCTGTCCACCAAGAGCACCCTGCTGTCCACCAATACAACTCTGCTGTCCACCACAAGCAATCTGCTCTCCACCACCAACAGGGCTGTCCTCCACACAAAATCTGCTCTAAACCAACAAAAAACTGATATCTTCCAAACGTTTTCTGCTGACCACCAACACCAGCAATCTGCTGTCCACAACCAGCACCATACTGTCCACCACCAACAATCGGCTGTCCACCAACAACACTCTACTGACAACCACCAGCACTCTAATGTCCACCACCAATATTCTGTTTCCACCACCAACACTCTGCTGTCCACCACCAACAAACTGCTGTCCACCACCACCACACTGCTGTCCACTAACAGCACTCTCCTGTCCACCACTATTATTCTGAATTCAACCACCAACAATCTGCTGTTCAACAACAGTAACCTGCTCTCTACAAACAAAAATCTGCTATCCAACACCAAAACAATGCTCTTCACCACCAGTACCCTGCTGTCCACCAACAACTATTTGCTGTTTACCACCAACAATCTGCTGTCCACCACCAACAATCTGCTGTCCAACACCAGTAACTTGCTGTCCACAACCAACAATTTGCTGTCCACCAACAACACCCTGCTGTCCACCACAAACAATCTGCTCTCATCCATCAGTAACCTGCTGTTCACCAACAACACTCTGCTGTCCACCCCCAGTAAACTGCTGCTAACAACCAGCAGTGTGCTGTCCACCACCAGAACCCTGCTGTCCACCAACAACACACTGCTTTCCATCATCAACAATCTGCTGTCCACCAAAAAAATCTGATGTCCACCACAAACAATGTGTTGTCCAACACCATTTATATGCTTTCCACCAACAAAACTCTGCTGCCCACAAACCAGGACTCTGCTGTCCACCATCAAAAATCTCCTTCCACCAGGAACAACCTGCAGTCCAAAATCAGCACTCTGCTTTCAAATAAAAGAACTCTGTTGTCCACAAAACTAACAATCTGCTGTACAATACCAGCACTCTGCTGTCCAACCTCAGCACTGCTGTCCACAACCAGTACACTGCATCCCACCACAAACACTCTGATGTCTACCAGCAGCAATCTGCTTTCCACAAACAAAACTCGGCTGTCCATCACCAGTAATTTGTTGTCCAACACCAACAATTGCTGTCCAATACCAGCAATATGCTGTCCACCACCAGCACTCTCATGTCCATCAAGAGCACTCTAAAGTCCACGACCAACAATTTGCTATCCATACTAGCAATCTGTTGTCCACAATCATCACTCTGCTGTCCAACAACAGCACTCTGCTCTCCACCACCAACACTCTGCTCTCTACCAACAGCAATCTGATGTCCAACACCAGCACTTTTCTCTCCAACACCAGCAATCTTCTGTCCACCACCAGCACTCTGCAGTCCACCACCAGCAATATGCAGTCCACCATCAAAACTCTGCTGTCCACCACCAAGACTCAGCTTTCCAACATCAAAATCTGCTGTCCAGCATCAACAATCAGCTGTCCACCACAAGTACACTGCTGTTTACCTCTATCATTCTGCTGTCAACCACCAGAAATCTGCTGTCAACAACCAACAATCTGATGTCCAAAACCATCATTCTTCTGTCCACAAACAGCACTATGTCCTCTATTACCAGATCTCTGCTGTCCACCAACAGTATCCTGCTGTCCAACACCAGCACTCAGCTGTCCACAACCAACACTTTGATCTCCAACACTAACACACTGATGTCAAATACCACCTCTCGCTGCCCAAAACCATCAGTGTGAACTCCATAAAAGGTACTTGGTTTCAAACACAAACAGCACCCTGCTGTACAGCACAAAAACTTTATTCTCCTCTACTAACACTCTGCTGTCCACCAGAAAAATTCTGCACTTCACCACCAGTACGCTGTTGTACAACACCAATATGAACCTGCTGTGCAACACAAACACTTTGCTCTCCAACACAAACAATCTGCTGCCCAAATCCAGCACCCTGTTGCCCACCAAAAACGCTCGATCTCAAAAACCAAAACCCCGCTTTCCAACACAAGCAATCTGCTGTCCAACACCTAAAAATTTGTCCAAAAACAACACTGTGTTCTACACCAACAGCACTTTGCTTTCCACCACCGGCACTCTGATCTCCATTCCAAGCATTCTTCACTACACCACCAGCACAATTCCATCTACCAACAACACATTGTTTTCCAAAAACAACACACTGCTGTCCACAACCAACAATCTGCTGTCCACTACCAGCACACTGCTGTCCACCAGCAGCACTCTGCATTCAACGACAAGCATTCTGCTTTCCAAAACCAACACTCTGTGGTCCAAAAACAGCACCCTGCTGTCCACAACAAGCACTCTGCTGTCCACCAAAAACAATTTGCTTTCCACCACCAGCACACTGTTCTTCATCACCAGCATTCTGCTGTCCACCACAAGCACACTACTCTCCACCATCAGCAATCTGCTGTACATGTCCAAGCATTCTGCATTCCACCACCAGCAAAATTCCATCTAACACCAGCACATTGTCGTCCAACACCATCAATCTGCTGTCCACAACCAGCATTCTGCTGTCCACAAGCAGCACTCTGCTTTCAAAAACAAGCATTCTGCTTTCCACCACCAACATACTTTGTCCACCAACAACACTCTGCTCTCCACCAACAGCACTTTGCTGTCCACCACCAGCACTCTGCTGTCTACTCCAAGTACTCTGCACTCCACCACCAGCACAATTCCATCTACCACTAGCACATTGTTGTCCACAAACAAAACTCTGCTGTCCACTTACAATAATCTGCTGTCCACAACCAGCACTTTGCTGTCCACCAGCAGGACTATGCTTTCAATGACAAGCATTCTTCGTTCCACAACCAACACACTTTGTCCACCACCAACACCCTGCTCTCCACACAAAAAGCATTGATGTCCACCACAAGCAATATGCTGTCCACTGCAAGTATTCTGCATTCCACCCCAACACAATTCCATCTACCACCAGCACATGGTTGTCCACCACCAACATTCTGCTGTCCACTGCCAACAATTTGCTGTCCAGCACCAGCACTCTGCTATCCACCACAATCATTCTGCTGTCCACCAAAAATACATTTGCTTCCACCATATGCACAATGCTCTCCACCACCAGCACTATGCTCTCCTAAAACAGCACTCTGCTCTCCACCACCAGCAATCTGCTGTCCACCACCATCATTCTGCTGTCCAACAAAAACAATTTGCTTTCCACCAATAGCACATTGCTCTCCACCAACACCACAATTCTGTCCACCACCAACACTCTACTCTCCACCACCAACACTCTGCTGTCCATCACCAACATTCAGCTGTCCACCACCAGTATCCTGCTTTACACCACCACCAATATCCTGCTGCCCACAACCAGCACTCTGCTGTCCAGCACATTTATTCTGCTCTCCACAACCAGAACTCATCTGTCCAACACCTTAACTCTGCTGTCCACCACAAGCACTCTACTATCCACCAAAATCACTCTGGTCTCCACCACCAGCACTCTGCTCTCCTCTACCACCACTCTGCTGTCAACCACCAACACTCTGCTGTCCACCAACAGCACTCTGATTTCCACCACCAAACCTCAGCAATCCACCACCAAACATCTGCTCTCCACCACCAACAATCTACTCAAAACCACCAACGCTCTGCTGTCCAACACCAAAAATCTGTTTTCCATAAACAACCATCTACTCTCCACCACGAGCATGCTGCTCTCAACCAACAACACTGCTCTCCAAAACCAGCAATCTGCTGTCCTTCAAAACGACACTGTTCTCCACCACCAAAAGTTTACTCTCCATCATAAACACTCTGCTGCCCACCACCAGTATTCTGCTGTCCACCAAATGAAACCTGCACTCTAACACCAGGAAAATGTTGTCGATCACCAACATTATGCTGTCAACAACCTACACTCTGCTGTCCACCACCAACAGACAGTTATCAAACAACAGCACTCTGTTTTCAACCAAGAGCATTCGGCTGTCCAACACAACCTCTCTGATGTCCACAACAAGAATTCTGCTGTCCAAAAACAGCTCTCTGCACTCCACAAACAACACAAGAAACTACACCACCAGCAATCTGCTGTCAACTACAAAAAACTGCTGTCCATTACAAGCACTATGCTGTCCATCACCAAATCTGCTGTCCACCACCTGCAATCTACTCGAAACCACCATCACTCTGCTCTAAACCACCAACCCTCTGCTATCAAACACATATATTCTGCTATCCAACACCACAACTCTGCTCTCCAACAACAAAACTCTTCTCTCCGCCACCAAAAATCTGCTGTCAACCACCAGCACTCTGCAGTCCAACACATGCATTCTGCTCTCCACCACCTAAAATCTGACGTCCAACACCAACAATGTGCTGTCCACCATCAACACTCTGCTCCCCAACATCAGCACTCTGCAGTCCACCAACTAAAATCTGTTGTCCCCCACCAAAAACCTGCTGTCCAACACACCACTCAGCCACCACAACCAACACCCTGATGTCTAAATAAAACAATAAGCTGTCCAAAAACAACACCCTGCTCTCCACCAACAGCAACGGGCTGACCATCACCCACACACCAAAATATATCACACTTCCTTACTGCCCACTACTAGCACTCTGATGTCCACCACCAACACACTTCTATTCTCCATCAGCACTTATTTCTCCATCACCAACCATCTGCTCTCCACCACCAAAACACTGCTGTCCACAATCAACAATCTGCTGTCCAACACCAAATTCTGCTGTCCACAAACCAACACTATGCTGTCCAAGACCAACATTCTGCTGTCCACAAAGGGCACCCTGATCTCCACCACCAACACTCTGCTCTCCACCAACAACACTCTGCTCTCCACCAACATTAGTCTGCTCTCCACAACCAGCACAATGCTGTCCACCACCACCACTCTGTTTTCAACCAATTTAACTCTGCCCTCCAACACCAGCACTCTGCTTTCCACCACCAGCAAACTGCTGTCCAACACCAGCACTCTGCTCTCCAAAACCATCAACCTGCTCTCCACCAACTGCACTCTGCTCTTCCCCACTAAAATTCAACTGTCCAAAAAAAAACACTCTGCTCTCCACCAACTACAATCTGCTGTCCATCAACAACATTTTGCTGTCTAGCACCAAAAATCTGATTTCCACAAACCAACAATCTGCCGTCCACAACCAAAATTTCTCTGTTCAAAATCAGCACACTCCTCTTAAACACCAGCACTCTGCTCTCCACCACGAACACTATGCTCTGCACCACCAACAATCTGCTCTCCACCAAAATCACTCTGCCCTCCAACACCAGCATTCTGTTGTCCACAAACAGAAATTTGATCTCCGGCACCTTAACTCTGCTCTCCAACACCACCACTCTGCTGTCCACAACAAGCAATCTGCTTTATACCACCACCACTCTGCTCTCCACCATCAGCACTCTGCTCTCCACCAACAGCATTCTGCTCCACCACCAGCACTCTGCTCCCCACCAACTAAAATCTGCATTCCACCACCAACTTTCTGCTCTCCAAAATCGACAATCTGCTGTCCACCACCAAAATTCTGCTGTCCAACACAAAAACACTGCTCTCCAATAAAAACAATTTGCTGTCCACCACCAAAATTCTGCTTCACCAACAACACTATATTCTCCAAAATCAACACTCTGCTGTCCACCACCAACTCACTGCTGTCCACCTCCAACATTCTGCTCACCACCACCAGCATTCTGCTCTCCACCATAAACACTATGCTGTCCACCACCTAAACTCTGCTGTCCAAAAATCAACACTCTGCCCTCCACCAACAATATTTTGCTGTCAGCCATCAACAATCTTCTGTCTACTACCAAAACTCTGCTGTCCACCATCAACAATCTGCCTACCACCACCAATATTCTGCTGTCCACAAACCAACAATCTGCTGTCCACAACCAACAATCTGCTGTCCACAACCAGCAACTTGCTCTCCACCACCAGCATTCTGCTCTCCCACACCATCACTCTGCTCTCCAACACCAGCACTCTGCTGTCCACCACCAGCACTCTGCTGTCCACCACAAACAATCTGCTACCCACCCCGACTCTGCTCTCCAACACCAACATTCTGCTCTCCAAAATCAACACTCTGCTGTCCACCAACAACACATTACACTCCACTACCAACATTCTGATGTCAGCTAACAACACTCTCTTGTCCACCACAATCAATCTGCTGTCCACCACCAAAATTCTTCTGTCCAAAACCAACTATCTGCTGTACATCACCAACACTGTGCTCTCCACCAAAAACACCCTGAAGTCCAACATTAACACTCTGCTGTCCACCACCAATATTCTTCTCTCCACCACGAGCAGTACTCTGCTGTCCATCACCAGTAACCTTCTGTACACCACCAGCATTCTGGTGTCCAACATATTTACTCTGCTGTCCAACACCAGCACTCTGTTCTCCACCACCAACACTCCTCTGTCCACAACCAACATTCTTCTCTCCGCAACCAACACACTCCTCTCAACCACCAACCTACTATATTCCACCCTCAACAATCCGCTTTCCAACAACAACTAGCTGCACTTCACCACCAACTCTCTGCCCTCCACAAGCAACCATCTGCTGTCCACAACCATTACTTGCTTTCCATCAACAAAACTGTGCTCTCCTCCACCAACACAGCGATTTCCAACACCAGGTCTCTGTTGTCCACTTCCAAAGCTCTGCTGTCCAAAACCAGTAACTTGGTGTCCAACAACAACAATGTTGTCAACAACCAACACGCTGCTGTCCACTACCAACACTCTGCTAAACAACACCAGTACTCTGCTGTCAACGACTAACAATCGGTTTTCCACTAGCAACACTCTGATGTTCACCACCAACACTCTGCTCTCAACAAACAACAATCTGCTGTCCACCACCAGCTGTCTGCTCTCCAGAACCAACAACCTCATGACAACCACCAACACTCTGCCTCCACCAACCACATTCTGCTGTCCGTCAACAACAATCTGAAGTACACCACCAACCTTCTACTATCCATCACCGACACTCTGCTCTCCACGATCAACACTCTGATGTCCACCACCCAAAATTTGCTATCCATCACCAGCACACTGCTCTCAAACACAAACACTCTAATGTCCAAAAACAGCACTCTCCCATCCACCACAAATAATCTGCTCTGCACCACCAACAAACTGCTCTGCAACACCAACATACTGCTGTCCACAACCAGCAATCTGCTGCCCACCAGCAAACTTCTGCTCTCCATCTCTAACTCTATGATGTCAATCACCACCAGTACCCTGCTGCCGACCAACAACACTGATGTCCACCACCAACTTTCTGCTGTCCACCACCAACACTCTGCTGTCCACCACAAACATTCTGCTCTCCACCACAACCAATTGCTATCCACCACCAACCTTCCCCTGTCCACTACTAGCACTCTGCTCTCCAACACCAGCACTCGGTTTTCCACCACAAACACTCTGCTGTCCACCAGGACACACATCTGTCCAGCACAAACACTCTGCTTTCTATTACCAGCACTCTGCTCTCCACAACCAGCACTCTGCTGTCCACCACCAGCACTTTGTTCTCCACCACAAGAACTCTGATATCCATCACCAGCCCTCTGATGTCCACCACCAGTACTCTGCTCTCCACAACAAACAAACTGCTGTCCACAAACAGCACTCATCTGTCCACCACCAGCACTCTGCTGTCCACATCAACACTCTGCTGTCCACCACCTGCAATCTGCTGTCCACAACCAACACTTTCCTGTCCACCACCAGCACCCCGTTGTCCACCACCAACACTCTGCTCTCCACCAACAACAATTTGCAGTCCACCACCAACAAAATGCTCTCCACAAACAGCATTCTGCTCTCCACCACAAAAATTATGCTGTCCACTACCAACACTCTGCTGTCCATCACCAACACTCTGCTGTCCATCACCAAAATGCTGCTCTCCACCACAAAACTCTGATGTCCACAACCAGCACCCTTAAGCCCACAACCAACTTTCTGCTTTCCTACACTACAGTACTGTGTTGTCCATCACCACCATTAATCTGCTGCCCACCACCAATAACATGCTATCCACCAACAGCATTCTCATGTCCAAAATATTTACTCTGATCTCCACCACCAATACTCTGAAGTCCACCTCAAACACTCTGCTGTCAACCAACACAAGGACTCTGCTGTCCACCACCAGCACTCTGCTGCCCAACACAATTACTCTGCTGTCCAACACCAGTATTCTGCTGTCCAAAATCTTTTCTCTGCTGTCAAACACCAATGCTCTTATCTCCACCACCAACACTCTGCTGTCCACCAACAAATCTCTGCTATACACTACAAACACACTGCTCTCCACCTACAATATTCTGCCCTCCACCACCAAAACTCTGCTCTCCATCACCAAAAATCTGCTCTCAACACCCAACAAACTGATGACCACAACCAACACCCTGATCTCCAACAACAACACTCTCCTGTCCACCAAACAAACTGCTGTCCACATAGAACTATCTGATGTCCACCACCAGCAATCTGCTCTCAACCAACAACCCTCTGTTCTCCACCAACAACACCCCTCTGTCCACCAAAAAACACTGCTGTTCACCAACAAAAATTTTCTGTCCACCACAAACACTCTACTGTCAATCAGAAACACTCAACTTTCTACGATCAACACTCTGATGTCCAAAACCAACTCTCTGCTCTCTACCACCAACATTCCGAGGTACAATTCCAGCACGTTTTATGTCCAAAAATAACACTCTTCTCTCCACCAAAAACACTCACATGTCCACCACCAACAATCGGCTGTCCATCACCAACAATCTGCTCTCTACCACCAAACTTCTGAAGTCCACCACAAACAAACTGCTGTCCCCACCAAAATTCTCCTCTCCAACACCAACACTCTGCTGCCCAAAACCAGCACTCTGCTGTCCACCACCAACAATATGCTGTCCATCACCAACTCCTTGATTTCCAACAACAGCCCTGGGCTGTCCACCACCCACACTCTGCCATTCATCACTACATTCTGCTGTCCAACACCAAATTTCTGCTGTCAACCACAAACACTCTGCTGTCCACTAGTGGCATTCTGCTGTCAACCAACACTGCTCTCATCTCAAACACCAGCACTCTGCTGTCCACCACAAAAATTCTGCTTTCCACCACCAATCATCAGCTGTCCACAACCAACACACTGCTTTCCACCAACAGCACTATGCTCTCCGCCACAAACTGTCTGCTGTCCAACAACAACTCTCTAATGTCCACCACCAACATACTGCTTTCCACCACCAACACTCTGCTCTCCACCACAAACATTCTGCTGTCCAAATCCAACACTCTGCTGTCCACCACCATCACTGGGCTTTCCACAACCAACTATCTGCTGTCCACAACCAGCACCCTGCTGTCCACCATCAACACTCTGCTGTCCAACACCAACAATCTGCTGCCCACCACCAAAACTCTGCTGTCCACAGCCATCATTCTACTGTCCACAACCAGCACTCTGCTCTCCACCACAAACACTCTGCTGTCCACCACCAACACTCTGCTGTCCACCACCAACATTCTGCTGTCCACCACCAAAAATTTGCTGTCCACCACCAGCACTCTCCTCTCCACCACCAACACTCTGCTTTCCACCAACAACACTCCGCTGTCCACCGCCAACACTGTGCTGTCTGCCACCAAAATTCTGCTGATAAGCACCAGCCCTCTGCTCTCCAAAACCAACACTCTGTGTCCACCACCAACACTCCGTTGTCCACCACCAAATCTCTGCTCTCCACCACCAACATTCTGCTGTCTGCCACCAGTACTCTGCTCTCCACAACCAAAATTCTGCAGTCCACCACCAACAATCTGCTCTCCACCAACAACACTATGCTTTCCAACAACAACAATCTGCTGTCCACCACCAATATTCTGCTGTCCACCACCAGCACTCTGCTCTCCACCAAAAAATTCTGCTCTCCAACACCAACACTATGCTCTCCACCACCAAAAATCTGCTGTCCACCAGCAGCACTCTGCTCTCCACCAACAAAATTCTGCTGTCTGCCACCAACACTCTGCTGTCCACCATCTGCACTCTGCTTTCCACTTCCAACACTCTGCTGTCCACCACCAACACTTTGCTGTCCACCACAAACAATCTGCTCTCCAACTCCAACGTTCTGCTTTCCAACACCAGCAATATTCTCTCCAACACTATCACTCTTTTCTCCATGACCAACACTCTGCTGTCCACCAACAAAACTATGCTGTCCAACATCGCCAATACTCTTCTGTCCATCATAACAATTACAACGCTGTCCACCACCATTACTCTGATCTCCACCACCTACAATCTGCTCTCCAAAGCCTACACTCTGCTCTCCAACACAAACAATCTGCTTTCCACAACCAACATTCTTCTCTCCACCTCCAGCACCCTGCTCTCCAACAGCAGCACTCGGCTCTCCAACACCAGCACTCTGCTGTCCACAACCAACACTCTGCTGTCCATCACCCCCAATACTCTTCTCTCCATCATCACCTTTACAATGCTGTCAAAACCATTAATCTGATCTCCACCACCAACATTCTGCTTTCCAACACCAGCACTCTGCTCTCCACCACCAACAATCTTCTCTCCACCTTCAACATTCGGCTGTCCACCACATAAACTCTGCTCTCCAAAAGCAACACTCTGCTTTCCACCACCAACACTCTACTCTCCACAAGCAACACTCTCCTCTTCCACCACCAGCAATCTGCTTTCCACCACAAACAATCTTCTGGCCACCGACAGAACTCTGATGTCCAACACCAGCACTCTGCTGTCCACAACTAACACTCTGCTGTCCACCACCAGCTCTCTGCTGTCCACAACCAACACTTTTCTGTCCACCACCAGCAACCTGCTCTCCACCACCAACATTCTGCAGTCCACCAACAACAATTTACATTCCACCACCAACACAATGCTGTACACCACCAGCATTCTGCTCTCAACCACAAAAACTGTGCTGTCCACCATCAACTATCTGCTGTCCACCACCAAAACTCTGCTGTCCATCACCAAAGCACTGCTTTCCACCACAAATTCTCTGATGTCCTCAACCAGCACCCTGCAGCCCACCACCAACATTCTGCTGTCCACCACTACAATAGTGTGCTGTCTATCACCCCTATTACTCTGCTGTCCAGCACCAATAACATGATGTCCACCATCAGCACTCTCATTTCCAACACATTTACTCTGCTCTCCACCACCAACACTCTGCTTTCCAACACCAAAACTCTGCTGTCAACCAACAAAAGGCCTCTGCTGTCCACCAACAGCACTCTGTTCTCGAACACATTTCCTCTGCTGTCCACCACCAGCATTCTGCTGTGCAAATCCTTTACTCTGCTGTCCAACTCCAACACTCTGATCTCCACCACAAACTCCCTGCTGTCCACCAACAAATCTTTGCTTTCCACTAGCAAGAAATTGTTGTCCACCACCAGCATTCTTCTCTCCACCCCAAAACTCTGCTTTCCATCACCAAAAATCTGCTCTCCACCACCAACAATCTGCTGTCCACCACCAACACTCTGTTCTCCACCAAAAACAATCTGCTCTCAACCAACAAAACACTGCTGTCCACCAACAAATTTCTGCTGTCCACAAACTCTCTACTGTCCATCACCAAAACTCAGCTCTCCACGATCAACACTCTGATGTCCACCACCAACTCTCTGCTCTCTACCACCAACATTCTGGGTTCCAAAACCAGAACTTTTCTGTCCACCACCTACGCTCTGCTCTCTACCAACAACAATTTGATGTCCACCACCAACAATCTGTTGTCCATCACCAACACTCTGCTCTCCCCCACCAAAAGTTTGATGTCCACCACTAACAACGTGCTGTCCCTAACCAAATTTCTGCTCTCCAACACCAACTTTCTGCTGCCCAACACTGGCATTCTGCTGTCCACCACCAACAATCTCCTGTCCATCACCAACTCCCTGCATTCCAATAACAGCCCTTGGCTGTCCGCCACCCACACTGTAACATTCATCACCACATTCTGCTGCCCACCACTAACATTCTGCTGTCCACCACAAAAACTCTGCTGTCCACTAGTAGAATTCTTCTGTCCACCAACAGCACTCTCCACTCAAACATTAGCACTCTGCTGTCCACCACCAAGTTTCTGCTGTCCACCACCAAAATTCTGCTGTCCACAACCAACACTGCTTCCAAACAACAGCAAACAGTCTGCTGTCCAGCAACAAAACTATACTGTCCACCACCAACACTCTGCTCTCCACAACGAACACTCTGCTCTCCACCTCCAACACTCAGCTCTCAACCACCAGCACTCTGCTCTCCACAACCAGTACTCTACTTTCCCCCACCAGCACTCTGCTCTCCACCACCAGCACTCTGCTCTCCACAACGAACACTCTGCTCTCCACCTCCAACACTCTGCTCTCAACCACCGGCACTCTGCTGTCCACCACCAGCACTCTGCTCTCCACCACCAACACTCTACTCTCCACAACCAACACTCTGCTCTCCACCACCAACACTCTGCTCTCCACAACCAACACTCTGCTCTCCACCACCAACACTCTGCTCTCCACAACCAACACTCTGCTCTCCACCACCAACACTCTACTCTCCACAACCAACACTCTGCTCTCCACCACCAGCACTCTGCTCTCCACCACCAACACTCTACTCTCCACAACCAACACTCTGCTCTCCACCACCAACACTCTGCTCTCCACCACGAACATTCTGCTGTCCACCAAGAACACTCTGCTCTACACCACCTACACTCTTCTCTCCACTACCAACACTCTGCTCTCCACCACCATCACTCTGCTCACCACAACCAGCACTATGCTCTCCACCACCAGCACTCTGCTCTCAACCACCAACACTCTGCTCTTCACCACCTTCACTCTGCTCACCACAACCAGCACTATGCTCTGCACAACCAGCACTCTGCTCTCCACCACCAACACTCTACTCTCCACCCCCAACACTCTGTTCTCCACCACCAACACTCTTCTCCACTCTAGACAATTTCTAATCAGTACTACATCGAAATCCTTCGCCGTCTGATAGATGCAATAAGAAGAAAACTGCCGCAGTTGTGGGCAAGTAGTAACTGGCAGCATCATCACGACAATGCGCCTGCACATTCTACACCTCTCAAGCACGTTTTTTTGTGCAAAACTTCCCCTAACTAATGCCTGTCTGCTCCCCTACAGCCTTGATTTCTCTCCCCGCGACTTCTGGCTTTTCCGAAATCTTCAATCACCTTTGAAACGGAGGAAATTGTTTAATGCGACGGTCACACAGTACACAAGTTCAGTCAAAGGCGTCTTACTGCGACTGAGTAGTACCACGGGACAGTGACTTTCCACGGATGCACAGTAAGGTCTCCTCTGACTGGCTGCCAAGTTACATCAAGGCCACACGCCCGGTTCTTCAATAATTCAAAATGGCTAGATACTTTCCGGACAGACTTCGTGCACGTTAAAATACACTGTTACAGAGGAATAGTGTTCCTTGCTGTGCTAGTAATAAGCACTGATAATGACACGCCTTTTCAATACTTTGAGTTTGTTAAGTGCGGTGTAAGTGCTGAACAGGTACAAATATTTTCGCAGCCTCATAATTTGTAATTATTATCAAATATTTGTTGTACAAGAAGTGAGAGGAAATCAGCAGTTCACGGTCCATGTGCCTCGGGTTGAGGAGCGGCTTGCAACAAATTACTATAAAAGACAAGACACCAGGAAAGGTCACAAGCGATTCTGGAATTAATATTTGATTGAACATAAAGTTGATTAGCAGGTTTCAATGAAAAGGTTAACGTACCTGCGGCTGCAGTAAAATGTGTGTATTGTTTTGTCTATAAGATATTAAAGAACGCGCCTGCACTGTGGAGTTATATTGGCGAACTGTATAAGTATTAATGTGGCATAAATGTTTACCGAGTGAAATGTGTGACTGAATTGCTTGCTTTTTACAAACAGGAGACCTCTTCCACATCTGAGGGTGTTGACGGTAGTTCCGAGTACAGCAGGCGATCTGGAACGGGTGCACAGCAAGGCCAGCAGTATGAGTTCAAAATGGCTGCCTTTCTCTTCGCAAGGGCCCTGCACAAAACTGAAGAATTTTACCTGGCATCAAATATGGATGGCGCTGGGGCTTTTGATGACTTGGTATTCAGGTACAGACTGAGAGAACCAGATGTTTGGAAGACATGTTTCATACAGCTTAAGCATAAGAAAGTTGACAGTAAAATTAAGCTTTCCAGTCTCACACAAATAACTGGAGATTTTAGTTTGTTCAAATATTTTGAATCATACTGTGAAATTAAAAGCAAAGCTTCTACAGACCCTAACCTAAAACAATGAGGCCCATTTGATGACTTTGAGTTTGTAATTTACACCAATGCTACGATGGAAGGTAATTCTGTTCTTCAAGGAGAAGACTCTGACCCAGTAAGAATAGTGAGTTCAGTGAAAGACAATTGGAAGTTCATAACTTTCGATGAAACCCGTGACAAAAATATTTTTGGATTTTTTGAGGAGCTTGCACAATATCACGATTTCGTTAGAGAACTGGAGAGTATGTTGGAAAGGGGAACATATGTGGGTAAAGAGACTATTGATAAGTTCAGGAGCTCTCTCAGAAACCTTGCGATATTAGGGAAGCTAAACAGTCTGAAAACAAAGCTGAACAAAGATGGCGTTACAAATTTGATCAAGGAAATAGCAAAATGTGATTTGACTTTATACAAAGAATTCTTGAGCAAAGTTAAAATATTTCAGAGCCAATCAAATGAAAAATCTTTGAATGACTTAATAGAAAAAGAAATAATTGACGCCTGTAAAGCGTCACCTTCAGTTGCAAATTACATTTACATAAAATTTATAGAAGAATGCTCTAAGTGGTGGGAACAAGATAGGAATGTTGTTTGGCTAAACAAAGGTTCAAATCTGTGGCAAAGTGTAGAAAAATGTTTCATTACAGAAATAAATGAGATATCGGCACCGGAAATTGAGGGATTTGAAGGGTGTGGTGTACGTTTCAATCAGCAGCATATACAGAGATTGTGTGACGCCATAACACAGAACACCTTTTTGAATATTGTCAGTAACTCAAATATAGGTATTTTACAGAAACTGAAAACTTACCAGGCTCTAAATTTTTTAAGATATAAGAATTCATTATTCATAGGTTTAAAATCTTTAATGATTCGACAAAAAGAAATCCGCAATTTATGGCCTTGCAAGTGAAGTGCCGTCTTGGTAATTGACTGTGACTGTGAAGGTGATGTGGCAGACATATTGTTGGGTGTTTTGCAAGGGACAGTTGACAGTGAACAGAGCGCTGACAGTTGTAATGACAATGAAGTGGGAACATTGGTGGGTATTTTGCAAAAATATCAACAGAAGGTGATC
>Ga0123355_10004707_pt1 | contig 19835 bp, 8 predicted proteins | sample TergutEmb28metaG_3_FD_89872 | JGI IMG/M metagenome (GOLD analysis project Ga0123355, IMG submission 89872) | Embiratermes neotenicus P1 segment gut microbial communities from Petit-Saut dam, French Guiana - Emb289 P1 | ecosystem: Host-associated > Arthropoda: Insects > Digestive system > Gut ...
CATTCCCACTTGGATTTCTTCCCCGACAACTGCGGCATGGTTAGTGATGAGCACGGTGAACGTTTTCATCAGGAAATTGCAACAATAGAGAAATTATATCAGGGAAAGTAGTTCACTTCCATGTTGGCTGAATATTGTTGGACGCTCGCCAGAAATGCTCCTGAGCAGCTGCACAAGCGACAGGCAAAGCGAAGTCGCAAGTAGAAGCGGACTTTTATCGTTACATGTCTGATGTACATATATCTTAAATATATAATGAACATTTGCAGATTTCTTAGAAACTGTAGCCAATTTGTAGTTTTCATTGTCATATTCGTGCTCAGCGCCCTAGGAATTCATAAGAAATGGCTACTATTACCTCAGAAGCATAACGTCAGTAAAAATTTGTTGACCCGTGTTACAAGTCACATGTTATTGGTAAGTAAGGCAGGCATTATAATGCTGTTGTATCGTTTATATATAAATTACACATGTCACATCACATGATATCGGCAAATAATGCCTTACAGTACGAACTGAAATTGCGGGGTCCTTCTTAAGACACTAGCACTAAGAAAATAATTAATTACGAAATATTCACAGATAATAAAACTGAGTAAAGTGTGTGTTATAAATCTGGTAGATATAGTACAAAATAAAAGTCAAAATATTTACCATAAAAAATACCGGGTGACAGCATTCCTAATATCTAAATCCAAAACAGTGATTTTCGATCACACCTTGTAAAGGGCGAAAAATAATCTTCTGTTTAATTACATAATATTTAATTTAAATTTTGTTACAGCGATGAATCACTCGCAGTTTAATGGTTAATGATCATCAGACGTTGGTAAAATTCCGTGCGTTTTATTTCAACACCGTCTTCACAACTGCCCCCCAAACCGGTTAAATCATGGCCACACTCCCACAAGGCGTTTCTTCAACATTAATTTTATTATGTTTTTTAAGGACCCTCCCTGCTGAGGATGTCTACATTTTGTATGCATTTCTCAACTCACCCTTAAAATTAAATTTTGGACTTACATATATAGTTACACTTGCGTGCTACTCGGCACATATTTTGACAATTCTCAGTTATTTTAATTTACAACTCTATTAACATTGCGTGAAAATGCAGAAAAGTTGACTAAATGAGAAACTGTTAGTTTCCCACGTGATTTAGTATACATCTGGCATGGTTTCCGCAGAGGGATCCACAATCATAGCTGTATGGACCCTCACGTTTACTGAAGTATTTTATTAAAAATGTCAGACTCCGTACGCGAAGACACGGACTATCTATGACGTCAGATGTCTCATCATTCTGCAGTTTAAGCATTAGTTGTCGTAACTCAAAGCCATAAAGGTCAAAGGTCACAAGACAGTTAATATCGTTGTATCAAAAAGTGCGAGTGCATGAAAATGTTTGGGTAGTTTTTATTATCTTTTTTTGATTCATTCTCCCACAAGTGAGAGATGAAAGGTAGAGCAGGAAGGCTTTGCACCAAGCCGTGGTTGGGGAGGTATTTGGCAGGCAGCCGGTTCTCGTTTTGTTAATTATTTTCCAAACCCACCTACACTCTACTTTCGTCTATACCCTAAACAGAACAGAAATACTCCGTCCGCCATAGAAGCTTCATAAATTACAAGTTGCTTTATTTATAGGGTTATTCATTTAAGGTGTCTTTAACAATGTACACTGTAACCCACACAGTCACACAAAATGCAAGGAATATTCCCGATAAGTTGAGCAGCTAATAGCTCCCAAGGAAGGATTTTTCTCCCTGTGGTTATTTAATCATTTATTCCAGTAGAGAGTCAGTTATTCAGCCCATAGATTAGTTTGGCATTTACAATTCAGGCCGTTCTGACCGCTTTTTTTTTATCGAAACAGATTCATAAACCCTTAACAGAAACATGAAAGTAATCTGGCATTTAGATATTTTGAGATGAAATGCTGTATTATTGGGTGACTCCCGATATTTCGATGGATTATCGTGCCTTCATATTCAAAGGACAAACAGCACTGCTGTGACAATCTGAAATCTCGCAAGCTAGCAATCAGTCCCATAAAGAGCTCAACAGGACACGCTCAAGCACTGAAAATGTAAAAAATGACAACTTAATACAAGAACAGTTAAGATGCTGAATATGCTGACATGGAGTTCAAATTAACAAAAGTTTTAAATTAAGACTTTTTTTTTTTTTTTTTCAAAAAGCAGTGAAATTCCTGCTGACGTAGACACAAGAGTAAGGCAGTGCAATAAAAGAAGTCCGAGAAGCAGTTCCGAAACTCGCTTTCTTACCGCGCACAATTATTGCTGGCATTTGAAATAAATGAAAAGATAAGGATCACCATGTGAAAGTCATGAAAGTATACACAGGGAGAGGTGGTAAACCTCCAGTCATTCTTAGCCTCGGCACAGCTCAAAGGCGACTGGTCAGCTTCACGCCCCGGCCGATTGGTCCTCCGAGAAAATCCTCCCTGTACCCACTGAATAGTAAACTGTGTAATGTTTTTGAGGTAGGAAAAACTGATCCCGTCGGTGATCAAACTACAATTCATAGGTCGCCCAGGCCGTACTCTAACCACTACACCGAGGACGTTACCCCGGCAGTTATTATTATTATTATTATTAATGCATTATCTAAGCAAATTTCAAACTCTTACTTAATCGTTTAAAGCCCAGTGGTAACTACACGTACAAGTTGCTCTAACGTAAAATATACTGCAGTTTTCGCCCACATTGTTTTTATTTTGTACGGATCTCAGAACAAACAGCGATTATTTCCCTATAGAGCATTAACTGACTGGCTCTTATAACCGAGACGGAGTGTTTACTGCGCGGTACGAGCTGAATCTTTAACTATACTTCAGGTTAACTTAGTCTTAAAGGGAAATTTCTGTTCCTTAAAGTACTTAACTTTCTGAAATTCTGTAGCAGATTTGGAAACTTTTTATGGCATTCATGTTTGCCGATGTTATGACAATGTCAAATATCATTAACGTCGATATGTGAAGGACTCACTCATGTAATTACACATTGTTACAATTTACTTGTGTTTTTCTTCCTCTCTGCTCTCTTAAAGACACTACTCTCTAATTCTCCACGTGCCGTCAACAACAGACCTACCAGTGTGCAACACGCAGGATGCCTCTGGAAACGAACGAGTGCCAATTAAAACCTATTCCGTGATGTCACCTTTTTATTGCAAGGATTACACATATTTGCTATGTGCTCAAAATAAAATTATAGTTTTCATGTAATTTATACAGGGACGAAATTTAATCACTCGTCCTGAAAGGAGAAGAGAGACAGAAGATGACCGAGGACATGCGCATTAGAACATTTGGACGTAGTACAGATGACGTGCCGGAGAAATGGAAGTGTTTCTAATGCACCTGTCCGACATACGTGTCCACAAGCTCGAAGCAACACCGGCCATCAGCCACGTGTTTGTCCATTTCGTGCTTAGCCAGTTCTTTTCGCCGATAGACACAGGCATGCATTCTGCAAATACTGCAACACGGCGAAAGCGGCCTTAGAATTTTGCATTCGAAATGAAGGCACAACAGAGCAGCAATGTCACGTCTGGCGTGAGTTGTAGCTTGGTATATGACTCGCAGGAGGGGTCAGGGTTCTTTAATTGCGGTGGCAGTGACTAGCTTGTTTCGACTAATCCAGTAATTTGCACACTGCCACCCACCAAACGGCCAGTGAAGTTTTCGAGAATACTTAAACTCCCAATCAAAATCAAGGAAAATTATTTTTCTGTAACTTGGCGAACTTCACACGCAAAAACCTAATTAAATTTAATAAAAAAAAGGTAAGTTTTCCAAAATTAGACACTGAGAGGACTCAGACGAATAGGTAAGGTAAGCTCCAACATATCCCTTAGTCTCAGTTACGTTGCCTAATAATTTCTTGTGCAAGTGTATTTCAGTTAAAAATTTATAGTACGTGAGTGAAAAAAAAAATCAACTACAATTAAAAATTTTGTAAAATTGTATTGCAGTAATACTAGTGAGTGATTAATAGCGATTTCACTCCCTCAATTTTTTAATGTAACATAAATTTTCCACGAAAAATAAAACGTTTACTGTTAACAATTAGTTTGCAGCCCGCGCAGTGTTGGGCTATTTTCAAATGGTCCTTGTGCAATAAAGGATTCCTCTACACTCAACCAATTCGGACATTTTGCGGCAATATTCACCGAGTGGGGTTATTCTGGAGATACAATAATAAGCCTAATGAGGTCAAAATGGATTTTAGAGCACTTCGCTCTGAACTAAAGTGATATGACTGAGAATATGGTCCAATATCCAGTTTCTTCACTTGTTTAAAGTATGCAGAATTTCCAAGTTCAGTTTCTACACTATTCATTAGTTTCTATGCTACACGTCCTGCTCATCGCCTCCTTGATTTCATTACTGCAATATCATTTTGATAAAACGAGCAAGTTTGAGGACCTTTATCATTTCTGCAGTACCCTATGTCCAGCCACTTTCCCCCTCAGCATTTTGTTCTCACAACCCAATTTGTTTGTTCCCCTTATAAGGACACACTTTCATAAACATACAAAAATAGGAGCTACTTATAATTTCGCACATATTTATCTTTACGCTTTCAAGTGGCGAAAGACAGACTTGATACTGGGTGTCGGCAAGATCTGAATACGCTGTTACTTTCTTAAAGCAATTTTACTTTGTCATCATCCTTCTCAGTCTTTCAGTGTGGTGGTGGGAAAAAGACATGTGGTTTAACACAAGCTCATTTATCTTTGTGTTTTTTTTACATCATTGTGCCTACCGGCGTCTAATGAAGCTTGCATGCTTTCTTTGGCAGTATTTGTTTTGTTTTCAACCAAATAAATGAACATCACAATACACCGGCAGATGATGCGTTCCGTTCAATCAAAATCACTTCCGTTTTCGACCCCCTAATGCTAATTCTGAAGCAATCTTCAAATTCATTAGACATAGGGTACTGCCCTATTAAAAACCAATCCAATGGCCAACGCATCAGCAAAATATTTGTCCGTGCCGATTTTGCAGGTTCACGTTTTAAACGCACTTTAACACCATTGTTTTTATTTTTAGTGCTTTCTTTAAGGATGCTGTCAATTGCTAAGATTATATAACGCTGGTGACAGATAACTGAAAACGTAAACAGTAGAATTATAACGACAGGGAAACTAGAAGTACTCGAAGGAAAAAACTGTCTCAGTGCCACTTTGTTTACACAGACTAGCCCGGGATGCAACTCAGGCAACTGTCATGAGAGGTCGGTGACCAACAGTCTGAAACATGGCATGTCCCACTAAAACGCATGAGTCTACAAACAGGCCACTATTGTCAGAATGAGGCTAACTCTGCTTTGTAGCCTTCAATTCATTTAAGCTACATGAAGTTACAACACATACTAACGGTAGGAAGAAACAATGTTTGAATTAAGATTAGCTTCTTATTAGCGGACAGGGTAATGCCGTGTAACATGCTATAGGCTACTGGCATTTTGTTGAGGAAGGGAAAAAGATAACCATATAAACCGTATAACCATAGCCGGTGTGAGGAACCAATTTGAATCGGTAACCTCCCGAATACCTAACATGTGAGGTTTCCACAACGGTCATTTGAGGGCTACTGACGCCTGGCACGTGACAACAGGCAATCTGGCAGATATTTATTGACGTTTCGGAGAACAAAATACATACAAAACTCGCTGGTACATTCCTAGTCTACGGCCTTACCAGTTTCAAGTGTCTAGCTCTGTTTCATTTATGCCCTACGCCTTTAATCAAACTTCACGTTTATAGCTCTAGCGTTGAATTTATAGCTTACGTCCTCAAAAAATTTATTGTGCCTTTTTTTTACGTTTTCCATTCCGTGCATTACAATACAATTGTTACAATCTCAACCAACAAAGGCAAACATCTCGTTAAAATCAGTGTATGTGTATTTGTTGCTTTACAATGTAACACTTCATGTGCCTAGTTCTAACATTTCATTTACAGGCACCCACTTACCAAATATCATGTACCCAGCCCTAACATTTTCTTCTAACCTACGACTTTACCAAATGTCACGTGTATAGTTCTAATTTTTATTTACAGCCCAGGCCCTTACTACATTTCACGTTGTTGTTACGTTTCATGTATAGCCCAACCCCTTAATATATCTCAAGAAACTAGCTCTAACATTTCATTATAACCTATATCCTCATCAAATTTCAAGTGTCTAGCTGAAGGTTTTCATTTTATGTCGTCAACAAATCGAAAGACAAAGAACATCACTTAAAAACCCAACTACGTAACCGTATTTTATGTTAGTTGGATTTTATTAAGCAATAAAACCAACGCAGGGAAAGGCACAATATTTAAGATTACAAAGAATAATTTGGCATAACAAAGGTAACCTTGCATTTTAAAAAAATACTGCCTACACAAAAGTCAAATATTTTTCGACAATTTGCAGAGAATGTGGAGAGGGAGAGGAAAACGATTCAAGCCGAGCTCTTGTTGAAAAAAAGAAAAAGAAAAAACCTCCGATAAACTAGGAGTGTTAGGAGAATAATATTACAACGTACCTTAAAGAAATAGATTGAGTATGGGCAGGATTCATCTGGGGCTGAGTAGGGACTATAAAACAGCAATTAAACTTCAGGTTCCCTGACTTTAGGAGAATTTCATGACTATGTGGTAAACTCTCAGCTTATCAAGAAGGATTCCGCTAAATGGAACTAATCTACTCGCTATATCAGTACAGGAACCGTTCCGAAACGCAACGAAATCAATCTCAATTATGTGAATTTACCATAAAGTCGTCGACTTATTACTGACTTATAAAATCCTTGCTGTATGATATATTTTAATTTCCAAGTGTTTGAATCTGTGACCTGAAAGTCACATTAAAAGATATTCGCTCTGGAACGTTTATATCTATCACAACAAGCATATAAAGTAACAGTATGTATTTAGCTACCTGAGTGATGGTAAAGTCGAGCAAGCCTGTTAGTCAGATCCAGATTCAACTCTCCGGCAAATCCCAATATACCGTACTGTTACGATTTGGTACAGTTAGCAGCACATCAAACACAGCACAACGCACGATTTCTCACTATAATGGTGGTCAGTCCTTACTCCTTTCCGTGAGGAAAGCGGGAGAGATTAAAACAATTATACCACTTACACTAATAAAACAGTTTCTGTTTTACTTTATATCCGGCGAAGTTATCGGTTTATACAGGCCCCAGTAATGTAGTTAACAATTCTATTTGAAAACAAACAATGAAATAAATTTGGGAAGGAAGTCACTGCAAGTTAATCAGAGGCACTGCACGTTATCGACCGCCATGCTCCACAGTCAACTGTCGCAGTGACTTGGTACCATTGCCACCACCATAAAAAAAAATTAAAAAATGCATTTCTTAAAAAAATATCACACGCCATGTGCGCATAACCTTTACAACAGCACAGGTTTCTTATTGAACACTTGCAGTTTCACTGCCTGCCACTATAAAAGACACACACTACGACATTCTAATTTACTGCAAGCAGCACTTATGTCAAACTGGTAGCCTCGACGCCATTTTGGAAACGAACAATTCTGTCTCTTTCACTCTCGAAGGCCCCCAGAGCAAAAGCAAAGGATTATGGGGGAATGTTATTGCGCGCATGACGTCACGTCACAGGCTTTCCCGAACGTTGCGGAAAACTGGTTGGCATAGCAACCATATAAGACAACGTCCCGCACCCTCCACCCCTTTAGGACTTCTAGGTTGTACTTCTGTGTCACCCGCATAGGCTGCCACGGCTACTAGAATTGGTTATAGTAAGACAGATTGGCCATTATCGGCTAACCGCAAACTGCTGGGCCAATGCAAGGTGATGACAGCCACAATACACTCACAAAATTTGTTAGAAGGCTGGTCTCTGTATATTCTTCTCCATACAAGCGTTCGATGCATTATACAAAGGTTTTAACACAGTATGTGAGATTGCCTTTCGGATAAAGAAGAGAAAAACCCGGTTCCAGCGTACCATTATACTTTTCCGTGCAATTGGTAATAAACGGATCAGATTTATTACAGCTTATTGCACAGATCTATTATAAATCATTCATGACCGTGCACAAATGCACACAAACGTATGAAAGTGTCTTACATTATAAATATAGTATACCTCCTACAGGTTTCGGCCACTCATGTGGCCATACTCGGGGAGGTGCATTACAAAGGATGAGTGTATCGAGATATTACAAAAGTTTGTGAACTAATGCACAAGTGCAAAATACTACATTTTAGCAGGACATGGCTGAAACTGGTCACAAAAGTGGCCAAAGCCTGTAGGAGGCAGCTTTATAAGATAGTTTTACACATTTATGTGCATTTGTTGGTTTGGTTACCATTCTATTACACTGGTATATATCAATATAGAACTATAAAAGTAATTCCACCACATTTCAACTGATACACGTATATGCAAATGTCATATTTACTTAAGAATGTTACGCCTTTTCATGTACTCCCTCGTGATAGCTACGTGCATCAACCGAAACATGTCGCAATAACTTAGATTTTTATATTGGTGTATACCAGTGGAATAAGTTGGATAGAATAAATCTTATCTGTAAGTTGCCGTGTGTTAAACACTCTTTGCTGATTCGTGCAAACAGAAGGATTATAATGGCCGTCGAGTTACGAAGGAAAAAAAATACAGTGTTTCTTATATTGTTTCCCCAAGAACAGCAGCTTTATCGCAAAGGAAGCGTGCATCTCCTAAAACGTCTCGAAGCAGCTACCGTACTCGAACGGTTAGAGAAACATCAGGATAAATTGACTCTTTTTCGGGAGACAATCAGTGTGAAATTTGGAGATAGTATCCAGTGTATACAATTACCTCCATCACCAGATCATCACATTAACTTCTGATAATAGAAAGATAGACAGCCTACGAAATTGTATATTCTCTTGGCTGCTCGCCCACCAAGGCTCCACTACAACCGGTCGCCGCGAAAAATTTTACACAAATTATATTTCAGGCGTTACGGACAGACATAAAGTTACGTAAAATAACTCGTGGAATAGCTGTAACAGGACTGTATTATGTCATCACAACGCTCTCTATTTTGTGTAGTCCTGTGCCTTTAAACAGAATGCTTTCCTAATTTGTCCAGTGGAATGATTATTTCCGAATGAAGTGTTTACTGTCCGTGTTGTTTAGCAGATCCTATCTGAAACAAAGACTTCCACAAACAAACTTCCCCGTAGCTTCTAACCGTTAAAATCACAGGTAATTCTGTATCGAATATTCAGCCCCACTAATGAAGTATACACTTTATAACCTTCCGGTGTAACTTCTAAAATTGAACTACTCCATTCAACGACAGAACCAGAGCCTGCGTCATCCAGTTCCAGTGTTCGCAATTTGTCACAGTCAGTAATAAGGAAAACACAAACATTAATACGGATATAAACCAAGTACAGTCACAGCTAATAAAACTGGCTCGACAGCCGTGCTTTCTCAAGATATCAGTCTACAGTTTATTTAATTTCTATTTTTAAAATGTACATATTACTCTGGGGCCCGCGGTGGTGCAGTTGGTTGAGGCACTGCGCTACAAGGCGGAAGGTCGCGGGTTCATTCCCTGGTGGTGTCATTGGAAGTTCTTATTGACTTAACCCTTCTGGCCGCACTATAGCCCTGGGATCGACTCGGCGTCTGACAGAAATAAGTATCAGGAATATTTCCTTGGGGTAAAGCGCCCGGTGCGTAGGGTTGACAACCTTCCCATCTTCATGTGCCGATTGTCTCGAAATCTGTGGGCCCCAACTTCCTGGAACCCTCTGGGCCTGTAATGAGCCTGCACAGGGATTGCTTTAGTTTTAACCTCTAACATATTATGCGGCTCACACATTATAACAATTCTGAATAATGATTTGTGTAGGGTGTTGAAAGAAGCGATCGTGGCTTACATGAAGGTCATCCGGCTACAATTAACAATATCCACGCAAATGCTCAATCGGGACTGTTGTTCTTTCAATCTAAAAATGGATCATCTGGCAGCCCATACGCCCAGTATGAATGTCAAAGGCTTAAATGACACATTCAACTTTCTCTTTATATTTACATGCGTAAATGAAGCATAATAAACGCTTTAAAAGTCTAATATTAGCCTCCATTATATATGTCTATATAAGCATTAAGCACATTCCGTCTCGGTTATAAAAAAAATTAGTTAATACTGTACAGGGAAATAATCGCTGTTTGTTCTGAGATCCATACAAAACACATAAATACACTGTGCGGGCAGAATATAGAATTCTCTAAAGCTAAATCTGGTGGTACGTACAGTAAACACTATACTTGAAAGGATTAAAAAGCCTGAAATAAACCTCAGCATACTCAGGAACAGATGCGTCCTAGTCGCGGAGATGAACACCCTATCAGGGATTCAGTTCAACGGAGTAAATGGCGACCTTCTGCACAGGATCACAGCTGATTGCAACAGACGGGATCTTCTTCGGAGTGTTGCAACAGGCGGTACAGGCATCCCTCCCTTGCCGGAGGAATGCTGGACTTGTACAAGATAAGAGTGAAAAGCTCAAAGGCTGGCTAGGAGACTATTTTGGTACGACGGAACAGGGGGAGGCAACCCCATATTTGGGTGACGGTACAACCATGGATTTGAACTAAATCCTTTAGGCGGTAGTTTCACCATTCGTATTTCGATACGAAAATTTGGTAGTGTGTCTTAAAGGAAAGAGTTACTTGAGTGCAGAAATTGTCAGGAGGCTGATACCACAACTGACTGAAGAAATGTAGGTCGACCGAGGAACTAATGGACAGACCCCAAAAAAAGTAACAGCCCAAGAGATGTTACACTTCTGTTGCTGATAATGATTATGATGATATGATGATGATGATAATAATAATAATAACAACACAGGAATGAGAATAATGACGACTACAATGCGACCAACTGTCTAATATACAGTCAGATACAACACTTTTTTTCACAGGAAGAGCAAACACACCGCCACAGCAATTGGGAATTTCATGTAATTTTCGAAAAATTGTTATCAGTTTGCTACAATAAGTTCATGAGGTACAATCAGGAGAATGACATTAACATTATCCAATAAGATCTTTTTATGACAGAATGCAAACGGACCTGAAATTTTTCCGGCTTAGAAAGGCTTTCCTTTCAACAACTCTACTAATTTTTACACGGGAAGTGCTAAGCAGTACCTACTCGCACATACACACACACACACACACATACATATATATATATATATGTATCTTGCGTTTGTGTGGCACAGCGCAAAAGTCACCTTTTGCATGTAATTCAGCAGCACACACATGTTTTCACATTTTCGTTTATTTGAAGATTAAAGTCTTTTGGAATATGACACCGCTCATACTGGCAGTTACTGACGTTTCGGAGAACTATGCTGCCCCAGAAATGTCATCACATCCAAGAACATTAAATCCTCATCAACAATACGTCACAACCTCACGTCGCTTTCATTTCCTTCCTTTCTTTTTTTGCCTGTTTATTTATCGTCCTTATCTTGTTTAATGTCTGTCTGTTATCCATTTCAGGTGCTTCCCCATTTATGCTGACCGCTTAATAAAACTGCTCTATCCGTCCGTCTATTCCCATAAGAACTCAAAAAAAATTAAAGAATTTTTATGAAGTCTTCCACTGGGGACAGTGACTTTGAAACTGTAACTCACATTTATGGACTCGATTTAATTTAGAGCACAATTGAACATGACAGATACTGTGTAAGGAAACCTACAAGCATGTTGACTATGAGGGCGCCTTAGTCGCTAAATGTTTGTAACAAGTTTTATATACAAGTAAAGACAGATTTAAACCCGCAGACGAGCACTGCGGTTTCTACCTGAAGGAATTTCGGTGAGGAACCCAAAGAGATACTGAAACGTTTACTTTTTTTTAAAGCGACTGGACAACCTACTGTGAAACTTCATTACGTAAAATAACAATATTTCTGCATATGCAAAAATTTCGAAAGACCAGTTGTGTTGAATTCCGCAAGGAGAGGCCGTTTCAGAGGCTCTGCTAATGATTGTCGCCGGTCTTATTCTCAGTAAACTTATTTTGTAAGCCCTTACGATTCCCAAGATGATAACACAAAAAAAAATGAAAGAAAGCCTACAATTGTTGCACTAACCACACATTCTCTACTTTGTTACGTCTCTCTCATTTACTTTCACTTTGACTCACATTATTCTTAATAGCTTTGAAACAATGCTTCTCCCGTTTGCACGTTCGTCATTGCCACAATCGGAATATCCTTTGCGATGTATGTTGGTTTCCAGGGTACCCTTCGCCACATGCATATCTACACATAAAATTAACTGATATATTTAAAAAATGCTCATTGAAAATATTTCTAACATATAGTTTCAGTTTATTGCACTTAAGTGACAAACAACGTGTATTTTGTCACAAACATGCAGCCAGTTGAAAATGTGCGTGAGAAATACACTTCTAATGCAAGAATACCTATAATATAAAGTTTCACTCAAAAAAGTTCCATTATGATGCAGAATTTGTAAAACGAATTTCATTATAGTTCACATACGTGCATTTTTGCAGCTCAATGTACGAAATTTTCTCTTATACATAATATCGTATCGACTAGAAGGATGGCAAACGGAAGAGGATGTGGAAAAAACAGTTCGTGGCCTACTTAATATTTTATTTTCATATTTAACCGAAACGTTCCTTTCAATTTTTGAAATATGATTGGATGTAAAACCAAGGATGAACGTATGTATGTAAAAGGACACTCCAGCAATATGTCCCTCATGTCACACTTTGTTAGTATTCATTTTCACAAGTTTTTCTAGACTCTGTAATTTCTGAGAAATTTTCTGCAACCTACCAATGGGTTTTCTTTTCACAGTGACATAACATCCAATAAGAATATCAATGTATGGTATAAAGCAATGTTTGAGCAAATATAATTTCCCTGCCAAGTTCAACATAACGAAACTGGTGTGTTCCTCGTTGTACACGTAACAAAAAAGCACGGTCTGTAAAACTCGTGTCCCTCGTAATACAAATGTACGGTCTCTAAAATTCGTTGTGTCCCTCGTTGTAACAAAAACGCCCGCTCTGTTCAACTCACGGCATTCAGTGGTAATTTACTGGGATACGTCACGCGTCGTTGTAATTACAGCCTACAATTTTAACGTCTTTAATTCAGATATAGACGAAGGAATCACAATTTGGACTACCCTGAAGAAGACCACGCCTCTCGGGAGAGTGACAATTCAGCTACAAGTTACATCCAATTAGGTAATGCAGCTTACTCTCTCCTCTGTTTCTCTCTCTCTTAGCCCACTATCCGATCCCCTGAGTTAAGGTTATCGATTAAGTTGCATATACCTGCAGAAACACCATGACTTAGCTACCAGGCACTTGGTTTAGTGTAGAAACTGGAAACATTTTTTTTTACGGTACAGTCAAAGTTAAAATTAAGATTCATTTCCAGACTATTCTTAAAGGTAAGGCTGGATGGTGGCGATATATTTACTGTCATTTACAGGCAAAGCAACATTTTTGTAATGCAGATAAAGCATTTCAACACATAATCATATGTCCAACTACACGGAAGAGATCAAAAAGTGTCATTTCAAATACCTTTCCGAGTCGTCTTTTGGGAATAATCTGTCCGGGTTCTTCTTGTGAGACTTGCTGTAGTTAGAATATCCCCCGAACGGGTTACAAGCTCAAAGCAGTGTAAGTCCAGCTCTAGGATTATTCTGGACAGGCATATTTTGGGATGGCATTTCTTCCGTTCCTAATGAGACAGTTATACCGCTGTGACTCTGTCGTCACTGCCTCGTCTGTGGAAACAGGGTATACCACGAAAAGGTGAGGATGACTTTTGGGTGGAAGATATAAAAGGGGTTCCACTCCCAAAAAATTAACAACTTCTAAAGCTGTTGTTTGCCGACGACAAAGTTATAATATCTATCAGAGAAACTAACTCGCAGAAAGCTGTGCATAAATTAAAACGAACAATAACAGAACATGGTTTAAAATGTCTGTACAGAAAACAAAACTGATGGAGTTTAAAGAGGAAGATCCAGTAAGAAGTAAAACTGTAATAGATAACAAAATTACAGAACAACTAAATTCTTTTGACTACTTAGAAAATTTGACATCTTATGAAAAATAAGTGGAAGTTGATAACAAATTGAATAACCATTTGAAAATAATAACATTATTAACAATATGTTTGGACCACAGAAAACTTTAAAGAAAACCAGAATAAAACTATACAATATACTAGCCCTCACAGCTGTGTTACACGATAGTGAAAATTTGACCATTAAAGGAAGAGTCGCAAGAAGAATAACAGCAGCACAGATGAAATATATGAGAAAAACAGCAGGGTACACTTGGACAGATTATAAAGCAAACACAGAGGTGGAAAAGAACTAAATATAACTTCCATTTTGGAAAAAAAAAAATACGGGAATACAGCAGAAATTGGTTGCAACATATAAACCGAATGCTCCGTAATAGATTACCGAGAATACTAAACAACCACAGACCAACAGGGGAGACCATTAAGAGACTTCTAGAAGCGTGAGACCTAAACGGGTCAGAAAGTGGTCTGACTCCTTGTTAGCTAGATGATAATGATGCTGCTGCTGATGATGATGATGTAACACCCTCAAAGGCACAGAGTATCCTTGTGTATTAACATTACAACAAACCTTACAAGGTTTCAGTAAGGCTTATTCATCACCACTTGACGATGAAAGATACGGTGTTGTTGTTGTTGTCGTTGTCGTCGTCGTCAAGGCTTTTGTCTATTAACATTAACAGAGAAGGATGCGGTATGCCGTTGATGGTATTAAAAATAACTCATTTATATATGCAATAGGAACAGGTATACAACTAAAGTCTTTGGATCAGAGTTGTAGAAGTCCACTGATACTTTCTCAGGTCTCCAGGACACACCTACATATACGTATCTGTACTGCCCCCTACCTCTTACGGGAGCCGAATGTTTCTTACAGCGCACACCGCGCCTAACACAAAACACTGTCCTATGCAAACACTTACATGCAAATCTAAGCCTACATCACCGAAATATTCTCTACTTTTCTGATTTTACAACTCAAATGTGTGTGCACTTTACACCTACGTCATGCGAGCTACATGTCTCGCTATCTCACTGTCGTTGAACAAACATTACTATTTTAAGACGGATACCAATTACCATTATTCTCGTTATGAAATTTCTCTCCCATCACATTACATCACCCCTCTCAGGTTCAATTAGTTTCCGGAGAAAAGAGTTACAATTAAGAATAACATTTTCATTGTAATTCATTAAATATAGTCATTAAGAACTTTAATGCATGACAAAATTAATTTTTTTTTTTTTCGAATTCTCTTCAGTGACTGTAATGAGTATGGCTGACAAAGTTGAAACTTCTCACACATAAAAACTTTACTTTGACACAATCTTTTCCGACTAACTGTAGTGTCAATGTGAAACACAAGTCCGACCCGGCTGTACTAAGGTCACAGGATGGGTCCCATGTGGGATCAGAACGGTACCGCAAAAGACTACCGCCTTTCTGTCTACTATAGCATTCCCTTGCAGATCTATCCAGCCTACGTCAACAAGCCGAAAATGTTGTCCCTAATGAAGGTCTGGACAAAACAGCTTGACAACCGGAGGTAACAACATTAAAAGTACACGTAATACACGTAGCTAGACGATGTTTAGGTTGTAAAACCATGGAATATACTTTGACAGCCTCTGTGTAGCCACCGGAGGGAATTGCAATAAGTTTCCAAGTGTGATCTTTAATGATGTTATTTATTACAAAATTATATAGGATCGGTTGAAGATGAATGAATGAATGGGTATGAGGCACCAGTGGAATGATACTGACTGGAAAAAACCGAAGAACACAGTGCCACTCTGTCTATCACAAATCCCACATGAAATGGCCCGGAATCGAAGCCGGGCCTTCACAGAGATAAATGGGCCAATAACTGAAATATGTAGCGGACTTTATTACTCTCAGTTTCCGCTACAACTACTAATATTACAAGCTTCACCTTTCGTTTGATGAAATTTAAAATTTGCCGCAAAATGCAGGCATTTCTATGAACTGGGGCTGACAGTTCTGTCCTGCAGTACGGAGGACAAACCTTGAGGCTCAAATCCAACTACAGTCAAGGCGCAGTACATTCGTCTGGAGTTCTGCCTTGCACCCTCTGAAGTCCTTCGAAACACATGCTCTATCACACGATATACGTGTATTGCCGTTGCATCCGATCGCATTCTTATGGCACTGCGCCAAGAATTAGTTCGATTCGCCCACAGGAAGTGACAGACAGGTGAATTATCAGTACCCGCAAGGCTTGTCTAGTCCGCTGCTAAGCGAACACCAACACTGTTCTCCCAAGAATATTCGAACTGTAGGCCTAATAAGGAACTAACACAGAACACCATATAGATAATACTGACGAATATGGATACTTCTGTTGTCATCGGACTCCAACTGAATAAATCATACACTGAGGTAAGAAAATCGTGTTCGTGTTAGGTATACAAGTTGCACTGCTGCAGGCATGTTCATTCCCATTCGTGTTCACACCGTACGAACCGCACATTCTTCATATGTAAGCTACCCGCTCACAAAAGTGCCATAAGCTGATGGTAATCGGAGTCTAAACATCCAGAAGCAAAAATATATCTGCGGTAATAACCGTTTACAAAGATGAAGACCCGTGTCAGTAGGCAAGGTGGTGAACAAGGAAGGTAATGATGTACCAATCGGAAAGAAGAGAACATCTTAACGCTTGCTGCCATCTAGTATCTATCTCGCCCAACGACCCACGCACTTTCCTGGATCTTCCTTCCGCGAAGTTTCCAGAAAAGGGATGGTGCATATAAATCAGGGGCGGCCAACCGAAGGCAGTAATATCATACTTCCACTGGACAATCTCTAATGAATTTTCTGAACAATGGTAGAAACTCCGTCCAAATTTTAACGGAAAATTCCCACGATTATGAACATTATACTTCGTCACACTGTACTTGTTTTATTACGAACAAAATACACTCTCAAACGTCAGTTTCACTAAATATGCACATTACGGACAGAAAGACTTACGAACTTAAAACCACAGTACGCACTCAGCAATGGCGCCATCTGGAAGTATGCTACACACTTCTTCGGCAAATGTGTATGATACGAAACCGACTCAATTACACATTATAATTGTAACCACCTTCTGCTCTATTTCATAACTACTACCAACTTTACTTGCAATTTAACAAACTCATAGGCGTAGATGATAGGAGAATATTAAATACATCTTAAAGAAATATGCTGGAAAGGTAAAGAAAAGTGGTGGGTTCCTGTGAACACGGTAATGAAGCTCCAGGTTTCGTAAAATGCGGGGAATTGCTGGACTAGCCAGAAAACTATAAATTTCTCAAGAAGGATCCATGATGTTTGTTGTTTGTTTGTTTGTTACTTAGTTATTTAGTTCGTTTACTAATTCCCAAAATTACTCCGCTAGCAATTACGATATGCGTACTGTGAGTAAAGGTGTTACGTGATAAGATATCTGCAGTACCAACAGACTAGCTTTCTTTTCAAGATTACAATAAGTCAATAGAATTTTTTGAGGTAAGATTATATTCAATTGTGTATTGAAGTTTTACATTTAAATTCGAGAAAGCCTTCGGCTCAAACACAGACCAGAAGTGGGTACAAACAGAGAAGTACTTATATGTGGACACACAAGACAGGAGAAAGAGCAGCAGGTGACAAAAAGAAGGTGGAAAAGGAAGAAAATCCCGTCTGCAATATCTAGAGTAGAGGGACTTTTGATACAACTCTCCATGGGGCTCACGAAGCTTAGCTAGTGTACAGTATACACTCCTGGCTTCACAGAATTCTCTTACAGTAAAAAAGAAGTTTCCAAGAAACCAACAATTTCAGAGTACGATTCTACGAAATCTTTTCGCGATAGTGCAACGGGCTCTAGAGAAGGGCTAGCAACTGAACACAGAGTCAGGAATTTGTCTTCAATTTTATCACACTATTTTTATTCCAACTGCATGTTATTCTGGTGTCGAAGGTAAGAATGGGTAGAACTATACCCCTATTCCCCCTTTCTGTCTTCTTGACGTGGGAAGGGACTAATTTCACTTTTACTAATTTATCAAAGTGTGCAACAATCAATAGTCCAACGCAGTGGGAAAGATTCCTACACGGAAGAAGGTCGAAGGTTTTTTTCTTCGAAATGTTGGTACTTATATAATTAAGGAATGACGTCACATTTCTACACACAGCAATATTCACAGCTACCGCTTTAAGAACCTCAAATCTCGCATTTTGATATTCTGTAGACAGGACAATCCACTCATTTTTTGTACCTTCAAGACGGGAAAGGTTTTCCCAAAACAGCTAGACACTCCGACTGCAATTTTATGGCACCGAGCAAAGAACCGGTTGTAGTCGTTTTGCATGGAATCGTACGCAGGAGTTACTAGAAAGGCGTTGGGATAGTTGGTTGCAAGCAGGGAATATAGTTTCCTGTTGTCCTGTACTAACCAAACAAAGTACTGTTCCTCATAGAATACGCAAACCATAAGACACCAAGATATGAAACCATAAAATTATTCACAGTCAAAGACGTTGAATGGAGTAAAATGTTTGTAAGTGCACGTAAGAAGAGGGGTTATTAGAATGGAAACTAATGGCCGAGAAAGGAACATAAACCCATACTCGTATAAATAAAGACGTCACTGTTGCAAGCATATTTACTTCCTCCATGAGCACCACATTCCTCGTTCCGCAGAGTGTAAACAATCTGACCATGCAGACAGGTGCCAGAAGAATGCGATCGGACTCTACCTCAACTGCATTCTGCATGTAATTAACTGTCGCCAGTAAGTATTCATAAGTACACAAAACCGCATCAATTAATTATATGTAAGTAAATCTAATAGTTTACAACATGCCGTGGAAAAAGCACAAATGGGATGGACTCTGTGATGAATACGTTAAAGTGTTTCGTGACAGCAGCAGATCACATTTAAGCTACGTTTCAGTGAACACAACATCTGCAGTGACTACGAAGAAGCTATCATCAGATTACTGAATTTATTTCCTTCCTTTTTTATATGAGATGCCCTCTACTAAATGACCAAAGCATCGCACATGCAATAATATAAGAGAAAGTGACAGAATAGCTCAATTTTTTCTTAGTGTTCAGCTGAATACTGAAATAAGTGGTTACCTTCGCGCTCCAGTCGCCTTTGGTCCATAGTACCCATATCTTAGGAGTCTGGGTGTACCCCAGAGCCGGTCTAAACATAGACTCGAAGAAAACAGTCTCTGCCCCCGCCGGCAATCAAAATATCGTCCATCCCGCAGAAAATTTTTCTACCTGTACCGACTGAAATCATTTGTATGGCGAAATTCAATGAAGAAAATGTTAAATCGAAACTCACGACAAAACACACGTGCATACACACCGTATTTCCTGGCTTATCCGAGGCATCCTTCTTTAAATATATCTCCTCCTGTAGGCCTGATCGTTATATGCCAAAGAATTTTGATGCATCTATAGCGACAGAGAGAATGTGGTAAGGAAATTACAGTCTCTTTTCATATTTTCTCATTAATAACGTCGTGGAGTAGAGTTCTTGAGAAGGTAACATGTCTTCAGCTAGCGAAAAAAAAAAAAAAAAAAAAAAACACACTAATTTTAAGCCCCCTTCCCCCCATCATCAATAAAAAAAAACCGCCCCCCCGCGCCAGAC
>Ga0123355_10004708_pt1 | contig 19833 bp, 16 predicted proteins | sample TergutEmb28metaG_3_FD_89872 | JGI IMG/M metagenome (GOLD analysis project Ga0123355, IMG submission 89872) | Embiratermes neotenicus P1 segment gut microbial communities from Petit-Saut dam, French Guiana - Emb289 P1 | ecosystem: Host-associated > Arthropoda: Insects > Digestive system > Gut ...
CATATCGTTTGTGGTGAGTGTCGCAATTGTATCGTAGGACTTCAACATCTTTGCGCAAAGACTGTGGGCATCGGTGTTAATAAGTCGGGAATTTTTGCTGAATATGCGGCTATCCCTGCTACAAACATTTGGATTTGTGATGAAAGCATCCCTGAGGAAGTTATCTGCTGCTTTGACCCGCTTGGAAATGCTGTGCATACCGCGCTTTCATTTGACTTGGTCGGAGAAGATGTGCTTATAACGGGGGCTGGACCTATCGGACTTATGTCTGTTGCTATTTGTAAGCATGTGGGCGCTAGGAATATTGTTGTAACTGATATCAACGATTATAAACTTGATATGGCTATGAAACTTGGAGCCACAAGAACAATAAATGTGACAAAAGAAAAAATCAAAGACTGTTATGATGAGCTTAAGATTAAAGAAGGTTTTGATGTGGGGCTTGAGATGAGCGGAGCGGCTTCGGGCTTTAACGACATGGTTAATCATATGGTAAACGGCGGCAAGATATCGCTTTTAGGTCTTGTACCAAAAGATACGCAGATTGATTGGGACAGGGTAATATTTGGCGGTCTTATGATAAAGGGCATTTATGGTCGCGAGATGTACGGAACTTGGTACAAGATGAGTGCTATGCTTCAAAGCGGGCTTGATATTAGCTCAATTATTACGCATAAGTTCCACTACACTGATTACCAAAAAGGCTTTGAGGCTATGGAAGGCGGTCAAACCGGTAAGGTTGTACTTGAGTGGAATTAATAGGAGGACGATACGATGAAAACAGCAATTAAAGTATGGCAAGATACCATTACAGAGATTAAAGACTCTGGTCTATGGAAAGACGAAAGAGTAATTACAACACAACAATCATCACGCATTGATACTACAAAAAATGCTGACCTCATTAATATGTGCGCGAATAACTATCTCGGTCTTTCAAACTCTGAAGTTTTGACTAAAGCGGCTAAAGACAGCCTTGACAAATGGGGCTATGGACTATCATCTGTGCGCTTTATCTGCGGCACACAAGAGGTGCATAAACAACTTGAGGGCAAAATTTCTGAGTTTTTAAAGCAGGAGGATACGATTCTTTACTCATCATGTTTTGATGCAAATACAGGACTCTTTGAGACTATTTTGGGCGAAGAGGACGCTATCTTGAGTGATGAGCTAAATCACGCGAGTATCATTGATGGAATAAGACTTTGTAAAGCCAAGAGATTCAGATATAGAAACAATGATATGGCTGACCTTGAGAGGTGCTTGATAGAGGCCAAAGATGCGAGAATCAGGCTGATTATAACAGACGGTGTATTCTCAATGGACGGAATTATCGCGGACTTAAAAACACTTTGTGACTTGGCTGATAAGTATGACGCTATTGTAGCCGTGGACGAGAGCCATGCTACGGGAGTAATTGGTGAGACGGGTCGCGGCAGTGTTGAATACTGTGGTGTTATGGACAGAGTTGATATCATAACTGGTACGCTTGGCAAGGCTCTAGGCGGTGCATCAGGCGGCTTTACTACAGGTCGTAAAGAGATTATTGATATACTCAGACAACGCTCAAGACCATACCTGTTCTCAAATACATTGTCGCCTACTATTGCGGCAGCTTCTGTTAAGGCTATTGAGATGCTGATGGCGGACGCTTCGCTTGTTGGTAAACTTCGTTCGAACATGGAGCATTATGTGAACAGACTTAAGGCTGAAGGTTTTGAGATAATAGATGGTCGCCATCCGATTATTCCTATCATGGTATATGACGAGATAATAGCTCAAAAAATGGCAGCAATGCTTCTTGAAAAAGGCATTTATGCCGTAGGCTTCTTCTATCCTGTTGTGCCAAAAGGCAGAGCGAGAATCCGTACACAAGTGAGTGCAGGTCATACGATAGAGCAGCTTGATTATGCGGTGAATGTGTTTGTTGAGTGTCGTAGGGAGTTAGGGTTTTAGGAGCATCGGATATAGGTTGAGTAATGCAGCTTTATTTGATTTGTGTGGTGAGGAAATAGCTTATACAAATGTTCCTGTAGGTACGATTGTGGGCTTACAACGTTTTCTGCGATCTTCTTCTCGAGTCCTCCTAATTGACAGGGCTAGCTTGGTGAGGATTGTGGGGTAGGGGCGACCTTTGTGGTCGCCCCTGTAGCTATCCCCTAATACTGCCTATCAAAATCAACAACATTCCTTAAAGTTCCACCATTCACATACGCCTCAAAATTATCTATAGCTATTTCAATCAACCGCCTATAAGTTTCAGGCAGATTATGATTACCTGATGAGTGCGGCGTTATAAGTACATTCGGCAGCTTCCAAAGTTTATGCTCTGTCGGCAGAGGCTCTGGGTCTGTTACATCCAGTGCGGCTCCTGCTAGTTGTCCTTTTTCAAGCGCTTCCGTAATTGCGTCTGTATCTATTGTAGCACCTCTCCCTACGTTTACTACTATTGCACTCTTCTTAAGCTTTGCTAAACGCTCTTTATTAATCATTTTCTTTGTCTCGTCTGTGTCTGGTACGGATATGACTAGAATGTCTGCCTTTGGTAAGAGTTCATCTAGCTTGTCCACCGTATGCACCTCATCGACAAACTCAGGTGCCGAGCGGGCTGAGCGCCTGATTCCCACGATATTTGCACCCATCGCTTTAGCCTTTTTCGCAAACTCACTTCCCAAGTCACCTAGTCCTAAAATAAGTATCGTAGAGCCATAAATGGACGAAATCTCACCGACTCCCGAACCCCATTTGCACTCCAACTGATCCTGGTAATGGACATATAGCTTCCTCTTTAGCATTATTATCATGGCGATAAGATGCTCTGAAATTGTGAGTCCATAAGCCCCTGAACCATTTGTCAAAATTGCACCCTCAGGGAATTTGCCAAACTTTTGAAACACATCCGAACCTGCACTCCATAGTTGCATCCATTTCAAGTTTTTTGACTCACTTACAGCAGTTGGTGCTAGGCTGCCTAAGATAACATCGGATGCGCTGATAGTATCTTGTGATACATTCTCTGCGTTTTCATATACATATTTTGTATTTGGGCTAGCTGCTTCTAACCTCTTTTTTTGTTCATCATTCATATTGAAGAGAACTAAAACTTGGTTTGCTATTGGCATATTAAAATCCTCCTTAAAATTGATTAAACTATGTACATTATACATCTTTTTCTGCTATACTGTATATAGTAAATTTTCGAGCAGATTGCTTCTCTAATTATAGTTTAAATTTTGCGTAAAGTTTAAACTGTAATTAGAGAAGCAATAAAAAGGAGGACAATAAATTGGCACATAACTCATATTTAGAAATTGATTTAAAAACTTTAAGTGCAAATGTGGAAAAAATAAGAAAAGGCATAGGACCTAAAGTTGACATTATCGCAGTTGTCAAAGGTAATGCTTATGGAATGGGCATCAAAGAGATTGCAAAGCATCTAGACACAGACTGCGGCATCCAAACTTTTGGTGTGGCGACAACTAATGAGGGAATTGACCTTAGAGATGGCGGCATTAAAAAAGAAATCTTGGTCATGGGCGGTGTTCCATATCATAATATATCGGATATGGTCGCGCATGATCTACACTCGGCAGTCTATGATATAAAATACTTAGAGCTTTTAAATGAAGAGGCAAAAAAAGCGGGGAAAATTGCCCAAGTGCATATAAAAATTGAAACAGGGCTAAACCGTGTAGGGGTTCTTTGCGGCAAACAATTGGACGAGCTGTGTGAGTTTCTTAAAGGGCTTTCTAATGTGAAAGTTGTAGGGATATTTACTCATTTCTACCAATCGGAGGTCAAGGACAAGTCAGCAACTCACGAACAGTTCAAAAAATTTAAAACAGCACTTGCGCAAGCTCGTGGGCATGGGTTTGAATTCAAATATGTACATACTTCTAATTCAAATGCCACCACTTGGCTCTTTGATGATGAGCTGACACATGTGCGCCCAGGGGCTCTCCTCTATGGCGTTGATGAAAATTATGATGATAATGGAGGGTTTAAAAACTCTTTTGGACTTTCCTACGCGATTAATTGGAAATGCTATATTACATATGTAAAAACAGTACCAGCAGGTGAAACTGTTGGATACGCAGGGGCATATAAGGTTACAAAGCCTACAGATGTGGCAACCATAAGTATAGGCTACGGTGATGGTTATGTACGTACTTTGGGAGTCTCTGGGAAGGGTGTAATGATTGTTAATGGCAAAAAAGTACCTGTCATCGGCATATGTATGGATCAGATGTTTCTTGATGTAACAGGGGTTGAGGCAAACACAGGCGACGTAGTGACAATACTTGGCGCAGATGGCGATGAGTCCGTGAGTGCGATGGACTTACAGGCTCAAATGGGTCAGTCGTATCTTGCGATACTCTCGATTATCCCTGGTAGGGTTGCGAGAGTTTATAAAAAATAAAATATTAGGAGGACTTATCATGAAGGTATTTATAAGTGCAGACATTGAAGGCATCACAACAACGACAGCATGGGAAGAGTGTGACAGAGACTCTAAGCACTACGCGCTCCATGTAGAGCAGATGACAGAAGAAGTCCTAGCGGCAATAGCAGGCGCAAAAGCCGCAGGAGCTACTGAAATAGTAGTGCGTGACGGTCACGCATCAGGTAGAAATATTGACCCTACGCGTATGCCAGCAGGTGTTAAGCTAATTCGTGGCTGGAACGGTCATCCGTATTCTATGGCGTATGGCGTTGACAAGACATTTGATGCGGCGATGTTTATAGGCTATCACACAGCGGCTGGAAGAATGGGTAACCCTATGTCGCACACATTAAGTGGCGCACACACTGGTCTTATTATTAACGGCGTTAGCGCAAGTGAGTTCACGCTATACAGCTACGCGGCGGCTCTTGAGGGTGTGCCTACAGTATTCTTGAGTGGTGATGAGATGCTTTGTGATGATTCCAAAAGCTTGCATCCAAAGCTTGTTACATGCGCAGTAAAAGACGGACTTGGTAATATGACAATTAACTATTCAACCGAAGATACGCTTAAAAAAATCCGTGAGCTTAGTGAAAAAGCTCTTAAGCAAGACTTGAAAAAAGCTCTTGTTAAGCTTCCAAAAAACTTTAAAGTTGAGCTGTATTGCAAAGAGCATTCTCACGCTAATCGTGCGTCATATTTCCCAGGTGTGACTAAGGTGTCTGACAATGTGGTTACATATGAATCCAAAGATTTTTATGAGATTTTGAGAACGACTATGTGGGTGATTAGATAGCCCAATAAGGACGATAATTATGCGAGATGAACCTATTTACCGCAAGATTATGAACCAAATTGAAGAAATGGTTGCCTCAGGAGAACTGCCATATGGTGCGAAGCTCCCCGCGGAGCGGGACATGGCACAGCACATGGCAGTCTCCAGAGGCACTATTAAGAAAGCCTACGCCGAACTTGAAAAGAGCGGCGTGATAGGGATTGTGTGGGGGTCAGGCGCATATGTGCTTAGACAAAATGCGTCTGAAGATGACCCTCTGCATGAACTTGGGGAGGCTTTCTTTGACGCGCTTTCCGAGAGCAAGATGACGCCAAAAGAGGCGTGGGAATATGTAGAACTCAAACATTCACGCAAGTTCAAACTGGGTAATGTACGTATTGCGATAGTCCATACATCTTCTGAATGTTTGGCGGCTTTTTCTAAGCAGCTCTCAAGTATTGCGGGCTCAAAGATAAGTATATATTTAGTGGATGAGTTGACTAAATTCAAAAATCCCGCCTTGATTTTATCCGAGTTTGATATAATTTTAGTGACGGATGATACCTCGCCGTATATTTTTTCTATGACACCTGAACTTAAGTCCAATATATTGCAAATAAATACAGAAACCGCAAAAGAGACCCAAATTGACTTCATAAAAGTCATGAACTTTGAAAAGTCGGGGCTTATTTCTGCGAGCCGCGAGTTTCGTGATATCGTCAATGAGTATGTGGAAACGAAGGGTCACCGTTATGGTGAGAAAGATCATATCATTGACAAATGGACGGACAGAGACGAGTTTGACGCTTTTGCCCTAGACAAGAGACATCTTATTATGCCGCCTTTGTATAGTTTAGAGTTGCAAGCTGAGGTGCATGAAGGGCTGTTCGAGTTCTTGCGCCGCGGCGGCGATGTGGTGATATTTAACCCTGTGATAGAGCGCGGGTCTGTATTGCATATAGAGGAGCGGGTTATGAGGATATTGTATGGGGAGTGATGGAGATGAATGAAATAGAATCAAACAAACACGCGTGGGGACAGATTTCAGAAGAACATTATCATTCTTTCAAGAAATCGTTGCTTGATGGAAGCCACAGATTAAACAAATATATATTGAATGAACTTGGAGACATAAGTGGAAAAAGTATAGTTCATTTGCAATGTAATACAGGAGCGGATACTATATTATTAACAAAGCTAGGAGCAAATGCAGTAGGCGTGGATTTAGTTCCCGACAATATTTTATATGCCAGAAAACTCGCTGCGGACTTAGATGTTGAAAACATTGCTTTTATTGAATCGGATATAATGGAGTTTATGGGAAATCATAACGAAAAGTATGATATTGTGTTTGTATCGGAAGGGGCTATCGGTTGGCTGCCTGATTTAAACAAATGGGGCAAAACCATACGACATCTTTTAAAAGATAGTGGTTTTTTCTATATCTTTGAGAACCACCCAATTTTTATGATGTTTGATACAGAAAAGCTTCCTGAAAACATTACAGAAATAAAGTACCCATACTTTGGAAAAGAGCCCGATGTTGACGATTCAATAGGTGGGTATGCTTCTGAACCTAGGCATGGTGTAAAGTCATATTTTTGGATGTATACAATTTCAGATATAATTAACTCGCTTACATCAGCTGGATTGCAGATTGAGTATTTCAACGAATTTAGTGAAAACTTCTTTGACGCAGGAGGTAGTAAGAAGGTTGATAATGGTTTATGGAATTATGATTTTAATGATAATAAATTCCCTATGTCATTTAGCTTGAAAGCTACTGTACGTGGTAAATAAAGATTGCATTTATGTTGCGAATATTGAGTTTGGGATTTCCCCGCAAATAAACGAGGTGATTCTTCTGACAATTGAAATGGCTAGATTAATATTAAGCCCCTACACCTTGAGCGACTTAAATAACTACCACCAACTAATGTCAAACCCCAATATATGGCAATACTCAACCACATCCACACATGAAAACATTGAACAATCAAAGCAAAAACTAGAGCAACTAATAACAGGATATGAAAACAACCAATTAGGATTCCAAGCTTTGCTTGATAAGACTTCAAATACTTTCATCGGTGAGGCAGGAATCCTATCTTTTAACAAAAACGTTGACCGTTGTGTAATAGGCTACAATCTACTATCCGACTTTTGGAACAAAGGCTACGCAACCGAGATAAGTAAAGCACTTATCAACCACGCCTTTGAAAAACTCCACGCTGGGAGGGTCGAAGCTCTTGCAATGAAAGCCAATACCGCTTCATGCAAAGTCTTAGAAAAATCGGGGATGATGCTTGAAGGCACACTGAGGAGCTTCACAAAAATCAATGGAATTTATCACGATGTATGTTATTATGGAATTATACTTGAAGACTACAAAAGCATAGGAGGAATCTAAATGCTATCAAATAACCAAATAAACCAAGCCATGCAAATCAAATTAGACAATATTCTCCCAGAATACCCAAAGTTCCAAGAAGGCATAAGGCGCGCGCCCTCAAGGGGCTTCCGCCTAACCAAGGAGCAGACCAAAGTTGCACTTAAAAACGCTCTTAGATACTTACCCGAAGAGATGCACGGACAAATGGCTTCTGAGTTCCTCGAAGAGCTTAAAACCTATGGCAGAATTTACGCCTACAGATTCAGACCGCAAGAAAGAATTTATGCAAAGCCTATAGATGAGTATAAAGGCAATTGCACAGACGGCAAGGCTTTTCAAGTCATGCTTGATAATAACTTAGACTTTAATGTGGCACTTTACCCATACGAGCTGGTTACATACGGCGAGACGGGCTGTCCGTGTCAAAACTGGCTGCAATACAGACTTATCAAGAAGTATCTTGAGGTCATGACAGATGAGCAAACTTTGGTAATACAGAGCGGTCATCCGATGGGACTCTTCCCGTCAAGGACAAATTCGCCGCGCGTGATTATAACGAATGCGTTGATGGTAGGTGCGTTTGACAATATGAAAGATTGGGAAATAGCGCAGCAAATGGGCGTTGCCAACTATGGACAGATGACAGCGGGTGGCTGGATGTATATAGGTCCTCAAGGTATCGTTCACGGCACATTTAACACGCTCCTAAACGCAGCGAGACTCTTCTTAGGCGCAGGGGAAAAAGACGATATGAAAGGCAAGCTTTTTGTCTCAAGCGGCCTAGGTGGCATGAGCGGCGCACAGCCTAAAGCGGTCGAGATATCCGGCGGCGTTGGTATAATCGCCGAGGTTGACTATTCAAGGATCGAGACACGCCACACCCAAGGCTGGGTATCAAAAGTAACATCATGCGCAAAAGAAGCCTTTGAAATAGCCCGCGAATATATGCAAAAAGGCGAGCCGATGAGCATAGCGTATCATGGGAATATCGTTGATCTTTTAGAATACGCAGTCGATGCGAATATAAAAATAGATCTCTTAAGCGATCAAACAAGCTGTCATAATGTTTATGACGGAGGATATTGTCCATCATCATTGAGTTTTGAGGAGCGCACAGAAATGTTAAAGACCGACCGAGACAAGTTCATAAAACTTGTAGACGAGACTTTGAAAAAACACTTCCAGCTTGTAAAAACTCTTCACGAACGCGGCACATATTTCTTCGACTATGGCAATTCATTTTTGAAGAGTGTGTATGACGGGGGGGTTATGGAGATATCTAAAAACGGTTATGATGACAAAGACGGCTTTATCTTCCCATCATATGTTGAAGACATTATGGGACCTTTATTATTTGACTATGGTTATGGACCGTTTAGATGGATTTGCCTATCTGGTAAAGAAAGTGATCTGGACAAAACCGACGCAACAGCAATGAGCCTGATAAACCCTGAGCGCAGAGGGCAAGATAGAGACAACTACATCTGGGTCAGAGACGCTAAGAAAAATAAGATGGTAGTAGGCTCACAAGCAAGAATCTTATACCAAGACGCCGAAGGACGCGTAGCTATCGCGCTCAAATTCAACGAAATGGTGCGAAACGGCGAAGTCGGACCTATCATGTTAGGTCGCGATCATCATGATGTATCGGGTACTGATTCACCGTTTAGAGAGACAGCGAATATCAAAGACGGCTCTAATATTATGGCTGACATGGCGACACAATGCTTCGCAGGGAATGCGGCTAGAGGCATGAGCCTTGTAGCACTTCATAACGGCGGCGGCGTGGGCATCTCTAAGTCGATAAATGGCGGATTTGGTCTTGTACTTGACGGGTCTGAGCGCGTGGATGAGATTATCAAGTTGTCTCTCATGTGGGACGTTATGGGCGGCGTAGCAAGACGTTCCTGGGCAAGGAATGAGAACTCTATATCAACTGCAGCAGAGTATAATGAGAATTATAAGGGCAAGGGGCATATTACTATTCCGTTTGTAGCTTGTGATGAGCTTGTAGATAAAGAGGTTGAAAAAATATTTTAAAGGAGCAAAAAAATGCCAAAACTAACACAATGTATCCCCAACTTCAGCGAAGGAAGAGATGAAAAAGTAATACAAGCCTTAGCAGATTGCGCAAAAAGCGTCCCTGGGGTATCTCTAGTAGATCACTCAAGCGATGCAAGCCATAACAGAAGTGTATTCACCCTAGTCGGCTGCCCTGAAGGTATGGAAGAGGTTGCTTTTAAGCTCTGTAAGTTGGCGAGTGAGCTAATTGATATGACAAAGCATATTGGTGAGCATCCACGTATGGGCGCTACAGACGTTATCCCCTTCGTTCCTGTGAAGGAGATGAGCATGGACGAGTGCGTGGAGCTGTCTAAACGCGTTGGCGAGAGGATTGCAAAAGAGCTTAACATTCCTGTGTTTTTGTATGAAGAGTCGGCTAAGAGTGCAGGACGAGTCAACCTAGCCGCCATCCGTAAAGGTCAATTCGAGGGCATGGCTGAAAAAATCAAAACAGGCAAATGGATACCCGATTTTGGCACTCAAGAGATTCACCCAACGGCTGGAGTCGTAGCAGTAGGTGCACGTATGCCCCTCGTAGCGTTTAATGTGAATCTTTCAACAAACGATGTGGAAATCGCTAACAATATAGCCAAAAGAGTACGAGGTTCATCCGGCGGTCTTGCCTTTGTAAAAGGCATGGGCGTATATCTTGAAGAACGTGATGTGGCACAGGTGTCTATGAACCTCGTTAATTATGAAAAAACGGCTATATACACTGTTGTCGAACTGATTAAAGCCGAGGCTAGGCGTTATGGTGTACACGTAATAGGCTGTGAACTAATTGGTCTTGCCCCTGCGAAGGCACTGATTGATTGTGCTGAGTACTATTTACAGATTGAGGCTTTTGATTATAGTAAACAGGTTTTAGAAAATCATTTACTGTAGAATGTGTATTTTGTTGACTTATGGTACTGGTTGGAGCAACTTTACTATAACATAAAGAAACGAGGCTGCCCTTTTTCGGCAACCTCGTTTTTGAGTGTAAAAACTGACCTGCTATATCTTAACGGAACGAGGAATCAAAAATGTAAGTAATATGTCCCGTCGGCATACCGTTAAGGTATATTTCGATGTAGACGGTTGCAACGTTGCCTGCCCAATGGCTACCCGCTACATGTATAGTCGCAAGCTGCTCTGTCGCATTGTTAAAAGGAACTTTATTGTTCATCGCATCACAGCAGCACGCCCACTGCAAAGGCTCACCATCAATATACACCGCCATTTCCATAACATCACCGCTCAATCTCAAAGCTATATCGCCAGAAATAAGGTTCGTGCCAGCCACAGTAATCTCAACTACGTTTCTAAACTCGTGGTGGAAGGTGACCTCGAATATCTCGCCTGGCTCAATAGGCGTTTCGTCTATCTCCCATCTGGCGTAGAGGGTGGCATTCCTTGCGGGCATTCGGAAGATGTCCGTTATCTCTACTGTGAGGTCAGAGTCTAAGTACCAACCTTGGAAGGTGTAGCCTGCTCTTGTGGGAGCTATGCCGCGTTGTGATAATCCGTCCAGAATAACATCCCATGCGTTTATGGTTATTGGTGGGATGGGTGCGCCAACACCATCGAAGCTTAATTGGAAGGGGATGGGAGTTGGGGAGGTGTAGGCGGTAAGTGCTGGTTGATATACGGCACTTGCTTTGGACACCACATCGTATAGATCTAAATGAAACTCAGCAAGGTCAAGAATGCGCTCAATTTCATTTAAAGGAATCTGCTCACCAAACAACGCCCTCTCAACATTGCTCAATATCTATTCAGGAGTATACGCTCTATTACTAAGAAGAACTCCTGAGCCAGGGAAAGACTCCCAAACTACATTGATATCATTAGAGAATAAGGCTTCGATATCTGAGAGAGAGCGAAAAGACATCCATAAACTCGCCCCAAGATTAAATTCATCCAGCTCCGCTGGAAAGTTTCCTGTTCTAGCTCCAGTTACAAGAGCGTCTATTTCCGATATTGGTTTGCCAAATACCAACTCTTCTATCATAATAAAGTCTTCAATTGATAAGTCGAAGTCTTCGATGAAAGATATTAGATGAATTTCTCGCCTATCACGCCAACCGTTTGCACCATGTCCTACAAATTGCTCCCTCCAATTGTCCCACTCTTCAATTCCGACAAAATGAATTAACTCAATAGGAATGCTATGAATTAGATGCACACGACTTCCCGCGAACATATGAATAAACCATTCTAGTTCAGCACCTCCTTCGCTCATAAATTCGCCTGTGCCCAAAAACATACTTTCCCGTAATGAAACGTTATCATTATTACATGATTTATTAACATATAATGTTTCTGAAATGTAATCAAAAGCAAGAGAGGAAACTATTTCTTCTGAATTTATTGGTACAATATTTATGTCGTAATTATGCACGTTATGTAACTCGAGTAAATCGGCATCTTCATATCCTAATAACATGCATGAAGTTAAAAAAATCAATGCCAATATTAAAATCGCGAATTGTTTGTGTATAGAAACATTTTTATTTTTCATAAAATCGACACCTCCTATAAGTCTTTTATATTTAAGGCGTAATATCACTCGTGAGTCCTACAAAATTTATATAAGGAAAGAATCTTTGCGGATTTATTGCATGTCGACGGACATAAGAGCTGCTTTCATACCGAGTCCCATTATTAATATCTAAATGTAAGTGACCAGAGGAGTTTACATCGCCTGTATTGCCAACATTCCCTATATGTGTTCCTTGAGCAATATTGGTAAATCTAGAGACGGTTGGGTTACTTGCCAAATGCAAATATCTCGACACAATATAATTACTGCCCGCAGGTCTTGAAGAGGCATCGTCGCGAACATTTGAACGAAGTGCTACCCAAAATCCAGCAGAATCGCTCCATTGTGCTGCTAATACAAAGCCATCGTGAACAGCATAGACCCGTTCACCGTGGATTCCTGCCCAAATAGAGCCTCCATTGCCGTCGTACCTTTGTATGTCGATCCCTTCGTGACTAGGACGCCGAGGCAACAAGTATCCCGAGCTAATAAACCTAGACTCAGGATGTCTTAACGGATACAACCATCCACCCTCAACATCTGCATAAAATCTAAAAAAGTCACACCGCACAGTCACATCGTCCACAGAGAAAGTCCTATCCACTCGACTATAAAGCCCACTTCCGCCAATAGGCGTCGCAGTTAATGTAATTCTGTATTGATTCCCTGGGATAAGAAGTGACTGAACTATTCGATGACTAGTCCCACCGACAGTTATGTTATTGACTATTGTTTCATTCGTTGTCAAGTTTACAACTGTTAGACGATGGATAGCGTTTGTGACTCTTTGGAATGTGACATTTAAGTCTTGACGAGGGGCGATTCTCTCACCATTTGTCGCGGGATGTGTTATGGTCGGAGACGCAGCAAGCTCCCATCTAGCCCAAAATGTGGTGTCGCTATGACCAATCATGGTGTCTCCTGTCACTCGTTGACCACCAGTTTGCCCAGAAACGGTAAACCACCCTATTGATCTATATGCGCTAAATGCAGGATTTGTACTCGTAGGATATGGCGGAATTACTCCCCTTTGTTGCCACAGCGGCACACTTGGAACTATATTATTCCATATGATGTTAGTATTCGTGCCATCATTACGATTCCAATTGACTGTAAATTGTGCATTCGGCGACCACCTAGCCCAAAAGTTCAAAACCGCAGCAGACTGCGGAACAACATAACCAATCCTAAACTCCGTACCGCCCGATGCTGCTGCTGTATTAAACCAGCCGCCAAAACGGTTGCCGCTCCATACTTGTGGCGGGGTTGGCATATGATGCGATTGAATTGTTGTATTTGGGATAAATCTGTCAGTTACACTTAAAAAAAGTGGATGACCATTTCCATGAAATCGGACATAGGTAAATTGCGTTGTTGTCGGATTCCAAATAGCAGTCAAATTAATCGCTTCCGTCCGAGCTGTAGGCCAAGTGAGTATATCACCAGGCTGGTGGATGCGATTATCTGCACTTCTCCACCCTCCAAAAGTATGCCCCGCTCGTACCATATTCCCTGGACCTCTTAGAGCTACTGAACCAGGAGTAACCACAAAATGAGGCGAAGGAATTGAGCCTCCTGTATGATTGTTGCCATGATATTGAATCGTTATATTTCCTGTTTGGTTACGAGACCATTCGGCAGATAAGCGGACTGTCCCGCTGACAGCTGTTCCCCAGCTCATCCACTCCCCTGCTCTCCAAACGACATTGGTGTTTTGGTCGCGCCAACCAACAAAAGTGTAACCAGTACGAACCAAGTTACCTTGAGGTCTTAGATTAACGCCGCCTGGCGTGGTGACATTTTGACTTGCGGGAACACTGCCTCCCGTATGATTATTACCACTGTATGTAATGGTAATCGCTCCAGAGCGTTGCTGCCATCTCGCCCAAAGTTCAAGCCTGCCGCTTGGTACGGGTGAAGAGCTTGTAAATTGTCTTCCCCCTGTTTGGTTTGGAGTGTCAAACCACCCCAAAAATTGAAAACCAGAGCGATAGTGAACACTAGGCATCGTTCCAAAGGTAGCACCAGGTCGTAGAGACATTTCTTGTCTGCTAGGTGTCCATCCGTTGCCGTGAAATACGACTGTTGTGTTAGCAACAGGTGACCATATTGCAGTAAATGGGAAAGTAGCATTTCGCGGATCAGCAAAAGTCATTGTAAATCCCGGCTGCAAATGGCTGCCTCCTACGTCGTCTCTCCATGCGTGGAATGTATGACCTGTTCTCGTCATACTCCCTGGTTGCCTAAGCGAGATACTGCCTGGCGTGGAAACGCTATGATTTGTTGGAGGGCTGCCGCCTGTGTGTCCGCCTCCATTATATCTAAGCGTAACAGTACCTCTCGCACTAAAGGGCGCAAAGTAATCCTCGATACCAATCGGGAGTTCCCCTGGCTCAAGAAATACCATCAAGCCCTCGATATCATTCGAATACCCGTACATTTCGATAAATTCAAGCGTATCAGAATCTATATGGTGCGTTCCTTCAACATATAACTCAAATGGAACGACTATCCAATTCATGCTTTCATAGTCAAAGTATAATTCTCCCGCCATATTGGGATCTATTAGCTCTACAGGCGCTCTCGTGATAGAGATGTCTGCCTGCTCAATACTATTAATATTGTGCGCTTCATGCACTCCGCTAAAAACATAGGCATTATCAAACTCATAAATAGTATTTACGACAATGTCAACAGCAGAGTAAGTCCTCATCGCGTCTACCTCGTATTGGGAGAGGGATAAGAGATCAATACTGGTATGTACTAACTCAAAAAACGAAGCAGAGTTACTTACATATAGATAACCAAGTAGCGTTCCCTCCACATCAAAGAATGACGCTCTTCCAGTAACTGCGTCATATAGTCCTACAAAAATATAGTCATCGGTTGAGGCAAAGATTGCATTAATGCCTCCATAGCGTTCCGCGAACTCTGGGACGACTAGATAACCTCCATCTTCATCAAGAGTAACAATCGAGTTATTGGCGTGCAAGCCCGTTCGATTGCTTTCCGACAATGAAAAAGCCGTCGCCTGTGCAGTTAAAGTAAATATTAACAATATAACTGTTGTTAAAAAGGAAACCTTTTTAATGTGTTTCATCATATGTAAACCTCCCTTTTAGTATAACTCACATTCCCTAAAATGTACAGTTTTCAATACAGATTTTCTGTCTTCAAAGGCATCATCCTCTCAGAATGCTCAAGTTGTCGATTTTGTTTAGCCAACATATCGTAAATATGTACAATTTGTATTATATCGCAGCCCCCCCCCTTTGTTGTCAAGAGGCTAAAAGCATTTTTTGTAATATTTTGGTAGTGGCTTGTATGTGCTTGTTTGGCATCCACGCATAAAAAAGAGGCTGTCGGATTAAGCCTCTTTAGGTTATATAGTCGCAAATTAGCCTCAAGACACAAAAAAAGCGGCTACTCAACGCCGCTTTTTAATCATCAAAAACTAATATCCACGTTCCCGTTCTTCCCGATACCTCACATACTGATTAACCATAAGCGTAATCTTAAACACAATTGCATCGTCGAAGCTACGTAGGTCGAGACCTGTTAGCTTTTGCAATTTATCCAGCCTGTAGACCAGAGTATTCCTATGTATATAAATCTGGCGGCTGGTCTCTGATACGTTTAAGTTGTTTTCAAAAAACTTGTTTACTGTGACGAATGTTTCGTCATCTAAGTGATCGAGCGAAATATCTTTGAGTACTTCCTCTAAGAAAACTTTACACAGCGTCATAGGGAGCTGGTAGATTAGGCGGCCTATACCCAGTTTGTTATAATTAACTATATGCTTATCTGGTTCAAATATTTTACCTACTTCAAGAGCCATTTTGGCTTCTTTAAAGCTTGCTGAGACAAACTTTAGATCATGCGCTACTGTACCAAACGCTACATATGGGTGGTGTCCATTTGCCTCAAAGATTATGTCACTTATTTCTTTGCCGATACGCTCAATCTCTTCATTATCACCGATTTCAAGTTCTTTGACCAAAATGACGCTATCTTCATCAACCGCTGTAACAAAGTCACGATTGCGCTTTGGGAAGATAGTCCGAAGCATCTCCGCCGATACGCTGTCTGCGGCGTTTTCTCCAATATCTACCGATATAAGATAAACTACACGTTTAACATGATTTTCAATGTGCATTTTTTTAGCTCGACTGTAAATGTCTACAAGTAAAAGATTGTCCAATAACAAATTTTTAATAAAATTATCCTTGTCAAAACGCTCTTTATATGCGACAAGAAGCGTCTGCAAATTAAACGCGGCGAGCTGACCCACTCGGTAACTCTCCACATCTTCGCCTTTGGCAGCCACAATGTATTCGGTAACATTATTGTCCGAAACTTTAAAGTAGTTATAACCGGCAAGGGACTGACCCTCAGCGGGCGAGTTTACAAAACCTTGCAACTCTTCTACATGTTTTCCCAGCATACTTTCTTCGGTACTTGCAATGACTTTACCGTCGCGTTCGAATATACTTATGTCGAACTTGGTTATGTTTTTAAGACCTGCGGCTGTATTTTGCAATATTTGTGTAGATAACATTGGCATTCTCTCCTAATTTACTATAGATAGCTAATAAGCATAAGCTATACATCAATCATTATTCCTGTAGGGCAATGGTCACTACCATGGGTGTCGCTGTAAATAAGCGCATCCTTTAATTTGTCTTCTAAGGCTTTAGACACTAAAAAATAGTCTATCCGCCAGCCCGCGTTCCGTTCCCTAGCACCGCCCATATAGCTCCACCAAGTGTATGCGCCCACCGTATTAGGGTAGAGATGGCGATAGCTGTCTATAAAGCCCGAAGCTAAGAGTTCATTCAAACAAGCGCGCTCCTCATCGCTAAATCCGGCACTTCTGCGGTTACTTTTAGGATTTTTAAGGTCTATTTCATTATGTGCGACATTTAAGTCGCCGCAGACAATGACAGGCTTATTTTTATTAAGTTCTACAAGGTAGTCTCTAAAAGCGCATTCCCACTCTAAGCGGTACGAGAGTCTCGCAAGCTCATTCTGTGAATTTGGCGTATAGACATTTACCATATAATACTTGTCAAACTCCAGGGTAATAACGCGTCCTTCTTGGTCATGCTCTTCTATTCCGATGCCTCTTACTACGCTTAACGGCTCGTCTTTGCTAAAAATTGCTGTTCCTGAATAGCCCTTTTTTACAGCACTGTTCCAATACACATGATAACCATCAGGCGCAAAGTCTATTTGACCCTCTTGCAGTTTTGTCTCTTGGACGCAGAAAATGTCAGCATCCATCTGCTCAAAAAACTCACCAAATCCCTTTTTCATTGCTGCTCGCAGCCCATTTACATTCCACGAAATAAACTTTTTCATAAGGCTCCTTTAAATTGCTACTTAATCTATTTGTACATTTTACCAAATAATTATGGGTTTGTATATAGTTTTCTTATTAAAAATGTATATTTATCGTATTCCGTCTTTTCAGGTTGGCAATAATTTGATTGCTTGGCATTGAAAAATATGGTAAAATTATATTTTATATAGCTATCGAGAATTATGTAAGGGGCAGATAAAATGAGCGGATTTTGTGGCTTTAGCGGAAAAAACAAAGATTGTGATGTAATTGAAAACATGATGGAAAAGATTAAACATAGAGGACCTGACGGAAGTGCTACATTCTTGGGCGAGTCTATGTCAATTGGTTACAGACATTTGGGTGTAACGGATATGGAACAGCCTATTTATAATGAGGATGCTACACTTGTCATGTGCCTAAATGGTAGAATATATAACTGCAAAGAGCTTCGTGAGGAGCTTATAGAGAGTGGGCATGTGTTTAAGGGCGACTCGGATGCGGAAGTGGTAATCCATGGCTATGAAAAATATGGCGATGAACTTCCAAAGAAGCTTCGTGGAATGTTCGCGTTTGTGATATATAACATAAAGGAAGATACGTTATTTGCGGCACGTGATAATTTTGGAATGAAGCCTTTTTATTATACGCTTTTAGATGGCGAGATTGTATTTGCGTCTGAGATTAAGAGTATCCTTGAACACCCTGCGTATTTTAAAGAAATTAATGAGCTTGCACTTGAAAATTATTTGACATTTCAATACTCGGTGCTTGAGGAAACTTTTTTTAAAGGCATTTTTAAGTTGCTTCCTGCGCATTATTTAAAGTTTTCAAAAGAGAGTGGTGTCAATCTCACGAGATACTGGAAAGCTGAATTCGCGCCGCTTGGCGAGGCGTCTTTGGAGGATGTTGTGAGTGAAGTTAGTGGGGCTGTGGCAGAGTCTGTTTTGGCACATAAAGTTGGTGGCAATGAAATAGCATCGTTTTTATCTGGTGGCGTTGATTCTAGTTATATGGCGGCGCAGTTTGGAGAGAGAGATACACTTAAGACACTAAGCGTTGGCTTTATGCACGATAAATATAACGAAGTTCAGTTCGCAAAGGAGCTAGCTGATCAGCTTGGAGTCAAGAATTTTGATAAAATTATAAGCGACGAGGAGTATTGGGAAGTATTTAGAGAAACTCAATATTATATGGACGAGCCGTTGGCAGACCCTTCGGTTGTACCCCTTTATTATGTGAGTAAACTTGCCTCAGAGCATGTGAAAGTTGCTTTTTCCGGTGAGGGTGCGGACGAGTTTTTTGGCGGATATAATATTTATAAAGAACCGCTTGATTTGAAAATTCTTACTGATTTGCCAAGGTTTATTCGTCTAATTTTAGGTGCGATTGCTTCTGTGTTGCCATTTAATATTCGGGGCAAGAGCTTTTTTATAAGAGGCTCAAAGTCGGTCGAAGAGCGCTTTATCGGCAATGCTTTTATATTCTCTCAAGCCGAGCGTGAAGCTATTTTGAAAAATCCGCAGGGCAAATTTAGTCCAACGAGCCTTACAGGGAAGTTTTATGATGAGGTTAGACACTTGGATGATGTAACCAAGATGCAGTATATTGACCTAAATTTTTGGGCGGTTGGTGATATACTTTTGAAGGCTGACAGGATGAGCATGGCTAACTCTATAGAGGTTCGCATGCCATTTTTAGACAAAAAAGTATTTGAGGTAGCTGCGAAAATTCCAGTGAATTATAAGGTCAACCAAACAGCAACTAAATACGCATTTCGTATGGCAGCAAAGAAAGTTTTGCCCGAGGAGTCGACAAGTAGGCGCAAGTTAGGATTCCCTGTGCCGATTCGTGTTTGGCTGACAGAGGATAAATACTATAACATAGTAAAGGAAGTCTTTGTATCTGAAGCAGCTAAAAAATTCTTTGAAATAGACAAACTGATGGATATTTTGGACAGGCATAAAAGCGGGAAAGCAGACTACAGTCGCAAAATTTGGACACTATACACATTCCTCGTATGGCAAAAGGAATATTTTGAATAAAAAGCGTAATAAAATGTTGTAAATTGTGTTGACAAGGTAGTGTGTTTCTGATACAATACTTTTCCAGTATCAAGCGAAGGTTAAAAGATTGAGGAGACTATAATTATTTTAAAATTATAGTTGACTTGAGCCTTTTCCTGTGCTAAACTGTAATTCGCGCTCCCATCGGCAGCTATTGTTGGCAGGTATCGGTAATGATTGTTGACAGGTATTGGTAATGATTGTTGGCAGAGTTGATAAGGTTAAAG